>VFQT010001792.1_pt1 | contig 24293 bp, 38 predicted proteins | sample 3512381 | NCBI WGS metagenome assembly VFQT01 (sample SAMN10412376, study PRJNA504923) | tailings metagenome | isolation source: Relicate 2 Philex TSF3 active mining site | place: Philippines: Tuba, Benguet | collected 2017-08-29
GGCGGCAGCATTGAAGAGACCGACAAAGGAAGGTTACAGATATGAATGAACGAGAGCGGGTAGTAGACAGGCGGGATGCCTTGCGGAACTTGCGGCAGCCCCAGATTGCCTGAGAACGTGGCGATGCGCGTCAGGCTTACCCGGGCCACCGGGAACGAGTCCTCGCCGCGGGCCAGCTTCGCCCAGATCCTGCGAGCAATGGGAAGGTTTCCTAGCGGAGAAACATCCTCGAGTTTCTGGCCATTCCTGACTGCATCTTCAATGGTCTTCTTGTAGTATGCCGCATCCCCAGTGGCGTCTGCCTCCTTTGCCACTGCAGACAGCGCAAAAACGCTGATATCGACGTAATCCGTGCGGAACTCGTAGCGGATGTCGGCGATCTCACCTGGCTGCGGAACCGACTGCTCGTAAATCTCAATCCCGGGGTCGTAGCCGCTTCCACCGATGGTGACCGTGGCTTCAGAGTAGGGGCCGTCCTCCCGGATCGAATACTTGGCGCCAATGGCCACCCATTGCGCCGAGGCGATTCTTAGAACGTCCTTTGGTCCTCTGAATGTGAGCTGAACCACGCGGCCTGTGCCGCTGTTGTCGTAGGATCTCGAGACCTCGATGTAGCCAGGAAACGCTGCCAGCTCGTTTGCTTGTTGGATCGTCGCCATGTTATTCGGAGACGGCATCGGCCGTGCGTTGAGTGTTGCGGCTGATGTCGCGGATGTCTTGGGCCTGCGTCTTCACGGCGCCAAAGTAACGGTCCATGTTGCTCTGGAAAGCGGTGAACCCACCAGTGCGTGCGAGCTGATCGCCAGATGCAGCCGAGACAGCAACCATCTTGAACTTCTCGCCTTCAGGCTCGATCTGGCCCTGCCTTCTAGCTTCTCGCCTTCTGGTCTCGGCGTCTCGCTTTGCCTGCTCTTCGATGTCCGTCTGCTCGTAGGAAGTGATGAACGCCTGTTTTGCTTGTGAAAACATATGGCGGATCTGTTCCATCGCCTTCAGCTCTTTGCCTCCTTCTGGAGTTGCTGAAGACAGGAAAAACGCCTCCACAGCAGAGTAGACGTGCTCGATACCGTTCAGCAGTGGCTGAAGAAGGCTTCCGACGATTGTGCCGATTCCTGCAGTCGCCTTTGCTTTCAGGATGTCCAGCCGGTCGTTGGCGTCATCCATGGCATTGATCACGTCATTGGACATGATGAGGCCCAAGCGCCTGGCTTGATCCGCGGCCTCTGACAGGCTTGTGGCCATTGCTGGAATCAGTGCTCCAGCGCTTTTGCCTGCCAATAAACGGAAAGGTGCAATGAGGTTTTGAGGATTGGCTTCGCCTTCAAATGCTTTCCCGATCTTGAGAAAAACATCCTCGATCCTGGCCGATTTGATTTCCTGAGCAGTAACACCAAACCTGGCGAAGGCATCGAGGAGGCCTTGGTCACCACCAAGAGCCTTGCCTCTGGCTATGGTGATCTTCTCCAAAGCTGCAGCCACTTCCTCCAACGAGCTTCCGCCCAATTCAGCGGCAAACTTCATTTCCTGAAGAAACTCTGCAGAGACTCCGAGCTGTGCCGAAAGATCGTTGAGCTTTCCGGCCGTTTCTATTGCCTGAAGGCCAAACTCGGCCAGCTTATCGACAGCAAAGATACCTGCCAGCGTCCCGGAGATGTCTCGACCGATGCCTTTGGCCAACGATTGCGACCGTTTGAGACCTGACTCGAAATTGGTGCCATCGAGGCCCAGCTTCGCCAGTAATGAGAAGATCGCCATGGGTCAGTTGTTGATTGCCTGCTGTTGTTGCGCCCAGCGCCAGAGGGCCTCGTCCTTCGGGCTCCACAGCTCGACGTCGCCGTGAGTCTCAGCCCTGGCCAGGACAAGGCGCTCGGCGTCACCGATTGGCATGGCCAGGACGGTATCCTCACGCAGTCCGATGTCCATGCAGCACGCGAGCATTCGCTCCGGCCAAGGCATGGCAAGCGTCCGGCCTTTGCCGGGCTTGCTCAGAATCTCGGGCGCCGTCGACTGCTCCGACATCCAGGCATTCCACTTCTCGAACTCTTGCTCGAACGACAGGCGCTTGGTGCGCTTCGACCACAGCCAGATGACCAGATGCCTCAGCGGCGAGCGCATTGCCTTAATGGACTCGCAGACGGGCTGGGAGCATACCAACACCGCCTGCATCAGGTCTGCGCGTCCTACGGGGCCTCCAATGACCAGCGGCGAGCCAATACGATGCAGCACCAGAGAATGGCCGACAGAATAAGGCACCAGGCGCAGCCCCATCACCACAGGACAGGGCGGCGCCGTAGCGTTCAGGATGTCGGCCAGGCCGGTCACAGGTTGGTGGCAGCGCCGGATGCTGAGATATTGGCGTATTTCTTCAACGTGATGGTGCCGGTGGCCTTTCCGGTTTGCGTCGTCTTGATTGAAGCGCCGCCAGCATAGATCCAACGGTTCCCAGTCACAGAATTGAGAGCATCAGCAAAACCACCGACCGTAATGACAGGAGCCCCTGTGATGATTGCAGTGCCATTGCAATCAGGAAGCGATGCCGCGGTCTTGGCGTTAGCCACAGATGTTCCAGACGGGATGAAGTTGACGGTGAGAGTAAGGCGGTTGTTGTAGCCGATGTGGCCGACAACCTCGCCGGCCGAGTTGCGAACCTCTTCGGTGTCGCATTCGTGCGTGATATCGTAAGACTCGATATCAGGCGACAAGACTGCGGTGATGATTTCAGCTCCAGCAGAGTTGAAAACATTCAACGTCGCCGGTGATCCAAAAACGTATTTTGTGCCCTGAGTGTTAGCCATGATGATGGGTGGTTATGTGGTTGCCGAACAGTAAAGCGTGAAGGTCCTGGTGAACGTCCTGGACCTATTGGAAATGGAGGATGCCCCGAAATCAAGGGGGGCGGCGAACTGCGCCGTAAAAGGCCCGCTGGGATCGTTTGTGGCGGCATCCAGGGCGGAGGCACCAGTCTGGTCGAAGAGCGGCAGGATGCGATTGTCGAGCACCTGGACAGCGGTCAGCACGTCGTCCTCGTCGGTGTCGTCGGCCGAGAGCTGTAGCTCGACGTCGATCTCGACCTCGCAGGTCAGATCGGTGCGCTGCACCGGCCTGGCTGAATTGCTCGAGACAACCAGCCGCGGGAAGTTGGGCATGGTGTCCTGCTCGTCCGGGTCGTCGTACAGGCCGCGGCTGTAGGACGTCAGGCACGTCGGGGTGCCGGCGCCAGAGGCAGACCAGTCGGCGGCTGCCAGGTAGTCGGCGACAGCCTTCTCAGCTCTTAGGGCGACGGCGTTCATTTGATGTCGATCCCGTTGTCCTCCAGCACCTTGCCGTTGGCAAGCATCGCCTCGGTCATGTGGTTGGTCAGCTCGGCCAGCTCGTCATCGAGAGCCTTCTGCATGGCCGGGTTGTAGATGCCGGCCACCCGGTTGTATTGGTTGTCGGCGATGCCGGAGCGCATCGAGACGAAGGCGGTCGGATTCCAGCCTGGGACAGCCTGGACGCCGTGAGCCTTGGTGCCTTTGTGCACCGCCACGTTCTCCTCCGGCAGCCCGTACTGATTCGCCAAGGCCACCAGGGCGGCGTTGGTCTTCTTCGGCGCCTTGTAGCCTGCAGGCTTCGACAGCGGTTTCCACTTCTGGCTTTGGAACTGCGTGAATCCTCGGTTGTAGATCCGGATGGCCTTCACCACCGCGGAGCGCAGGTAGCCGACCGAGGCGATGCTCTTGCGCATCAGCGACCTGGCCGCCTCCTTCATCTCTTCGCCATAGAGGCCACGGCGCCCGGCCTTGGCTTCACGGGCCTGGGCGATGAGGTGCACCCGTCGAAGCAGGCGGGACCGGCCGATGCGTTTTCCAGTCTTCTTACTCTTCCGGTTCACGTCGCCTAGAGGCTGGCCGAGGTAGTCGGCGATGCGTCGCCGTTCAGTCGACGGGCTCTTGGGCGGGACCAGTACGAACAGTCGAACCAGCAGGTAGAAGAATCGGGCATTGACGGCCTTGTGAAGGTCCCGCTTTGTGGTCAGCAGGTATTGCTTCAGCGCAGCGTCGAACCGGCTGGTGTCGACGTCCATGTAGACGGCCGGCCTCATTTGCTCTTGGCCCCCAGTTCCAGGCTGTAATAGGCGCCGGAGGCATCGACCCGGCAGGACAGGATCCGGAGGGTCCGGCCTTGGTAGACCAGCGTGCGCCCGACCACCGGCCTGGGTTTGCAGAAGGTTAATGCGATGCGGTCAGTGTTCTCCAGTAGGACGAAGCCGGAATCCTCACGCTGCAGCCTCGAGAAGGTGGTGCCCTGGTCGAGGGTGTAGAGCGTGGCGTCCATCGAGACCAGCGTGCTGTCGCAGGTCTTCCAGTCGGAGAACTTGACCAGAATCCTCGAGGCCACGTTGTCCTGGAAGCCGCCAGGCACCGGGGTGTTGGCATCAGTGACGGCTGCCGGGATGCATCGGATCGACGAGCCCTCCCAGATGAACATCGGAGCCCCCAGCATCTGCTGGAGCACCGTCATGCCCTGCTGGAGACTGGAGCCGATGGTTGTCATCAGGATGCAAAGTAAACACCGGAGACCACGAGCCTTGAGGTTGCTTGGAGCTGCCCCGCTAGGCTGGTGACATCACCTGTTTCGAAATGGTGCAGCACAGCGTAGGACGTGCCTCCGATAACCTTCCCCATAATTGCTGTCTTGGCTTGAGAAGTCGCGTTGTCGAGCCAAACAGCCACCGCAGAATCGTAGACTACGGCATCAGGCAGACTCAATCTCAGGTCTCCGGTGGCGGCACCGCTAGCCGAGTCGATGGTCAGGTCGGCCGTGAAGGTGGTCACCACACCGATAGAGGTGTGCCGCGCGGTGTTGACCGTGTAGGTGAAGGTGCAGCCGCCGCCGGAATCGGTCAGGGTGGGCACCCAGGTGGTCGGAGTGACCAGCGGGACCGCGGCGTACAGCTCGTCGAAGTTGTCGTTGATCTTCTGCCCGGCGCCCCGGAGCGTGTCCCCGGTGTTGTCGTTGGCGATGGTGCCGATGTTGATGATTTGCTGGGCCATGTTATTCCTTGGGCAATGCGTACCAACCTTCCGGGATGGTCACGCGATTTCTGCTTTTGACGGTATTGCCGGTCGAGTCCCGAGCCCAGACTTTAGCCTTCACCGGCTCGGCCAGGCGCACCGGGGTGCCCGGAGGCACCAAGACCACCCGGGTCGGAGCGCAGCCCGGCAGCATCAATGCTAGCAGCGAGGCGAGCAGCGAGTGCTGGGTCTTTGGCGCCGTCTTCACTCGTTTGATCCTTTTGTTCCAGCAGCTTGTCGAGAGCTGCCCGCATCAGGCCCTGAGTAACGCTGGCCAGTGGGTCCATGTTTGATGAGCTGTGAATGGAAGATGACGGCCCAGATAAAGATGCCAGCCAGCCCGCAGTTGAGCATGATCTCCGATGGCGCAGGTGTGGATGCTGTCAGGCAGTTGAAGAGGGCACCGGCAGCCGTGGCTGTCAGTGAAAGGCGCAGGAACAGGCTGCCAGCCATCGGCCATTTGTTCACCACGCCTTCGGTGCGGTAGAGCATCACCATGAAGCATGACACACCGCCAGCCAGGAGGCCGTTGGCGATCATGTTGATGGCGGTGTCGATCTTCACTTCTTGCGGAATCGGTCGATCACGAACTCCACACCATGCAGGCCTAGGAAGCCCATGATGAAGGCGGCAGCGTACTGGGTGTTGGTGTTCTGCATCTTGAATGCATCGACCACCAACGGCGTGAGGTAGTTTGCCGACAGGGTGCCCGCCAGGAGGCTGGTGGCGGTCGTGAACCAGTCCTTGTGACCGTCGCGTTTGACGGTCAGCAGGCTTCCAGCGAAGCCAGCTACGAGTAGGCCAATGTTGATTCCTAAATCTCGTAGCTGGTCCTTCACTTGGTCTTGTCCTCCGGTTGCGCGTCAGCGGCCTTGAGAGCAGTGAACATAGCACCGGCACCACCGACAGCGGCGGCGATTGCGCCACCCATGTCACCGGCGATGGCCTGCTTGATGGCAACGGAGAGAGCGGCGAGCAACACGGCAACGCCGCCAGCGGTTGTTTTCCAGTTCTTCATTCGGGTTTGGGTGTCTGCGAGTTGATGATGGCAGCTTCGATGATGTCGTAGATAGGCTGGCCGACCCTGATGTTCGGGACGCCGCCAGCCTTCATGGCGATTTCAACGAGTTGCGCGAGCTGCTGGGCCTGTTGCGGTGTGAACTCAATAGTAATCATGCGGCAGGAGCATCAGCGACAATGGAAGGCTCGGCAACCACAACCGGAGCGGGCGGCGCCCACGGCAGCGGCAGACTCACCACGGGCGGATTGATCTGGTTGTTGATCTGCTGCGTGACGTTGGCTTCGATGGCGGTCTTGTCGACGCCGTTGGCGAAGCACCAGTCCAGCACCTGCTCCTGCGTGAGGTCAGGATACGGAGTGAAGCTACCCGTCGGCGGCGCGAACGAGCAGGATCCGTAGCAGGTGCCGCTGTAGCTGTCCTGCGAGCCGTTGCACCTCCAATCGGCGGTGATGACGACATCGGTGTAGGGGCCTTCGGTCGGCTTGACCAAGAGGCGTTCGATGATCCAAGAGACGGTCATGGTGGTAATAGGTTAGGCAGCGGCCAGAGTGGTGACGGTTCCAGAGCTTCCACGGTACTTCAGCGCACCGGCTTCGACGTAGAGCTGGCCCATTCCAGCGGGAGAAGTGCTGGGAGCGGTAGCGTTTGCAAGACCGAGAACTTTAGCGGCAGAGGTTCCAAACGTGCTAACGCCAATGCCGACGTTGCCGGAGGAGTCGATGCGCATCCGAGACGTAAGCGAACCTCCTGAAGTCGTCGTCAGGAAATCGAGATAGCCAGCAAGATTTCCGCTGGTGCTGTTTTCCTTTCGACCGGCAATTCCGCCAAAAGCATAATGCGCTGAAGCATTGTAAAGACCGCCAAGCGTAAGCTGTGCGCCAATGTCCTGAGCTTGAGCATCCGTTGAATGAATGTAAGCCTGACCAGTTGTATTAGCCAATCTGCTTGCAGCAGCAACAGTTAACCGAGTATTCGACGCAGGAGTATCACCCACCCCCAGTCCGGTGGAGTTGAGGGTCATCGCGGTGCCAGCGACTCCGCCGACGTTGGACCATGTGGCTACGCCGTCGGATGTTAAGCGATAACGCTCTGAGTTGTTGGTCTCAAACGTGATTTCGGACGCCTCTCGGTTCTGAATCACAAGCTGACTACCAACCAACGCAATCTGAGAGCCATCGGTGCTTGCGCTTCCGGTCGCGTCGTTCTTGAGTGCGAGTCGAGATTGTCCGGCTCCTCCGTAAATTTCCAGCGCACGGCCACTGGCCCCAGAAGGAGTAAGAGTTCCAAGACCAACATTGTTGCTTGTGCTGTTAACGTAAAACGTATTCGTATCCACCGTCAGGTCGCCGGTGATGGTGGCGGAGGCGAGGGTGGCGGAAGGAGACGTAGCGAGAAGCTGATTCAGCGTGACCTTCTTGGTCGTTCCGGTCGCGGCCATCGACGTATCGGAAACGTCCACCAACACAAGCGGATCGTTCGCTGGATCGGTAGAGGCTCCGATGCTCGTCAGGGCTGTAATCTTGGAGTCTGGCATAGGTCAGGGATTAGTCGGTGGAGAGTGAGAAAACGATTTTAGAAGTGCCGTCCTCTTGGAGGACAAACGATGTCGCGTCCTCCTGCATCAGGTAACGGTCCATCGCAGGATATGCCACTTCGATGGCATCATCCGACGTAGACAGTTGCAGTGAGAGCGCGAGTGTCATTAGGTGGTGGCGCGAGCGAAGTAGGCGATGACCGCACCACTCGTCAGCGTAAAGCTGCTGATCTTACCCACGATGGTGATGCCAGCGGGAATGGTAGTTCCGCTCCAAGTGCCGGTGATACCAGTGCCAGCAATGGACGAGATCACGGTCGCGGTGATGGTCTGGATTGCGATGTAACCGCTCGTCTGAGCGGATGTTCCGGTGACCAGGGTGAATCCCTGGTGGCCCATGGAATCCTGCGTGGCGATGTCGGACTGGTAAGCTGACATTTTTGAATCTGGTTTGATGGGGGCTGCAGACCCTATTGCCCACAGCCCCCATCAGTTGTCTGTTATCCTTTGCGAACTTTCGGTGCAATGCTGCCCTGTATCCACAGGATCAGCTTCGAGCCCTCGGGCACGGTCGCGGTGTTGAAGTCGTTGCGCTGGGCGGCTGCATCGACCTCGGGACCGGCGACAATCTTAGCCTTGCCGTTACGGTCCACCGAGATGGTTGTGGCGATTCTCATGGGTCAGCCTTAGGCGGTGACGAGAACCTCGGCCTGCGTGGTATCCGCGGCAGCGGCACCGAACATGATGTCGTAGGACGCCATGTGGCTGCGGCTCGCGCGGCTGTACCAGACCGACAACAGGCAGCTCAGGCCGTTGTTGGTGGTCACCGTGCGCTGCTCGATGAACTCACCGGCGATCATGCCGACCGGGAGGCCCGCGGCGATGGCGATGGCATCCGGGCCGCAGACGAAGCCAACGGCGTTGGTCTCGGCCGAGGTCCAGCGGTTGTTCTCGGCGATCACGTCGAACCCGAACCGGCCGTTGGCGAGCTGGTCGAAGCGGCCATCGGGGAAGTAGTTCGCGGCACCCGAGAACTGCAGGCGGGCCAGGTGGCCACCGTCGAGGATCAGGTTCTTCGAGCGGTAGTTCTTGGCCAAGGCCAAGATCGCAGGCAGATCCGAGGTGTCGAAGTTCGCGGCGCTGCCGATAGCGGTGGCGGCGCCGTAGTTGCCGGAAACCATCAGCTCGGTCAACACGTCGCTGATGCCGTAGGCGAACACGTCAGCGGAACCCGCGGCCAGGTCGGCCAGGCTGAATCCCTGGTTGAGCTCCTGCTGCGTCACGGTGAAGTTCTTCGAGATCTGGTTCACGGTCACCGAGGTGGCCGCCAGCGTGCTGTCGTTGTTGGTCTCCCAAGAACTCGGGTTGGTCTGGGCCGCGGTGCCGGTGGTGTACTTCTTCACCTGCACGGTGGCGCGGGGGCGGAGGTTGTCCAGGCCGACGTTGCGGCTGAACGCGGAGACCAAGGCCAGCCGGTTGGCAGCCACGGTGATCACGGCGTCGGCGAGGTAGTCGACCACGAGGCCCGAGGCGAACGTGTTGGCGTTCTGCGGGGCGTGGATCGCGCTCTGGCGCAGCAGCTCGCTGTGGTTCTGGATCAGCCACGAGCGGCGATCAGCACCAGCCTGCATCTTCTTGTGGGCCTCGAGCAGCGGATTGCCGAGGTTCTCGATGCGGGCCGGGGCGATGGGCTCCGGGGCCGGGGCGGCGGTGGGGGCCTTGGCGCTGATGGCAGCGGCAACGGCCTTGGCGACGATGCTCTCGATGGACGAGGCATCCAAAGTAGCGGTCGGCGCAGTAGGAGCGGCCGCCACCACGGTGTTGGGATCAGTCATTTTGTGTGGTGTCTGCTGTGATGTCGGCGCGGTTGTCGCGCCATCGACGGCAGCGGGAGTGCTGATCGTCGAAATCTTGTCTTCCGGCTCGGAGAGTTCTTCCTCCTCGTCGATCTGGGCGGCCAGTGCCTTGAACCAGTCACGGCCGGCGGCACCGCCCCAAAGGTTAGCGGCCACGTCGGCCGGGGTGTCGGCTTCGGCCTCGAGGAAGCGCTCATTGCGAGCCCACCAAGCCACAGCCTTCTTCACCTTCTCAACGCTGGGCTCTTCGCCCTTGGCTAGATTGCGGGCGTCGATCACGGTGCCCTCTTCGAGGCCGTCGCCACCGAGGCCGTCCTCGTATTGTCGGATTCCGCGCTCGAGGTTGCGGCGAACGGTCGGAGGCGCTGTCTTTGTCACCGCCCGCGGATGCCAACAGGCAGCCATAGCCAGCATCTCGGTCATGCTGTCAGCCAGGCCGAAAGCCACGGCTTCCTGCGCGGTGAACCATGTCTCGGACGTCATGGCCGCCCGGATCTGCGCCACCGGCTTTCCGGTGCGCTTGGAATAGATGCCGGCCAGAACCTCGGCGTGCTGATCTAAGGCCGCGGCCATCTTGCGCATATCGTCGGCCGTACCGGCAACCATGCCGGACGGGTCGTGAATCATGAACAGCGCCGCATCGGCGATCTCCACGGTGTCGCCGGCCAGAGCAATGATCGAAGCGATTGAGGCCGCGATGCCGACCACCCGGGTAGTCACCTGAGCATTCCGGCCGCGCAGCATATTGTAGATGGCCAGACCGTCCCAGACGTTGCCGCCGGGGCTGTTGATCTCGACCACCAATGGCCCGGGGCCCACAGACTGCAGAGCATCGGAGAAGGCCTTGGCCGAAACACCAGAGCCACCGAACCAGTCCTCGCCGATCTGGTCGAATATCTGGATTATGGCGGGCTCAGTCGCCGCCGCTCTGGGCTGGTAGGAAAGCCAGTTTGTGACCTTGGTCATGTCGTCTTCGATCTAGGTTTCCGCTTTTTCGGCGCCTTGGCAATAACCTGCTGGTCGGCTCGGCCGGTTCAGGCGCGATTGGGAGCTTCTGGGCGGTCGAGATCTCGGAGACGTCGATGCCGTACTTCAGGGCCAGATCCCGGATGTGCTTGGCCTGTTGCGCCTTGGCCTCGAGGGCCGAGCGCCAGTCGATGCCGCGGGCGCCGTAAATCTCGTCGTAGGTCGTCACGCCGGCCTCGAGCTCGGCGAGCTGGGCGGCTGAATTGCGGCCGACGTCGACATTGGGTGCACGGGGTGCCTGGATCGCCACCTCGTACCAGTCGTCCGGGGAATCCTGCAGGGTCGGTTCCACCCGAATGGCGTATTCCATGACGTATTCCCAGATCCGCCGGGCGGCCGAGGCCATCACCTGATGACGGCTGCGAAACCAGACCGACGACATATCGAGTGCGCCGCGGTACACGGTGCCCTGCATTCCCTCGGGGAAAACAAGAACATAAGGGATGCCAACACCGGCGCATACCTTCTCGGTGAGCTGGCGCCAGTATTCCCGCATATTGACGTTGGGGCGGTCGGCTTCGAACTGCTCGAACTCGTCGCCAGACTTGAGCACCTTGACGGTCGACCCGAACACGTTCTCGTAGTAGGTCTGGGCGGTGCCCTGTGAACCAGCCACGCCCGAGCGCAGGCTGGTGGCCTGAACCTCGCCGGAGGCCGTCTTGATGACCTGGGCCACGCTGGATGCAAGCTTGCAGGATTCCATCTCGAGCTTCTGCAAATCGTCGAGATCGTGCAGGTCGTTGATCACGCACGCCACGAACGGCAGGCCGCGGAGCTGGCCGGCACGCTGGGCCTCGTAGATGTGGATGATCGAGTCGGACGAGATCGAGCGGATGTCCTGGAGCTGGCCCTGCTGCGATTCCTGCCCGATGTAGTAGGACAAGGCCCGGCCGGTCTTGGTGTCGAACCGGACGCCATCGAACACGTCGACGTCGTTCTCCTTGCCATTCGGAGTGGCCACCTGCTGCGGCTCAATGAGCTGCAGCCTAGGGCGCCCAGAGTCGCCCTTGGTCAGGAGGATGAAAGATTCGCCGTCGTAGAACCACCCGCGGGCAGCCAATGACATCAGGGTGCCGAACGATTGCCGGCTGCCGATGTCCGGGTAACGGCACCAGGTATCCCACCAGCGCTTGGCCCGGAGGTTCCAGTCGGGATCAGAACTGGCCGGCTGTACCGAGAAGTTGCTGCCGACGGTGTAGTTCTCGAACAGGTCACCGAGGCGGTTCATCACCGCGTTGTTCTGCTCGAAGAAGCGGCTTTTCCGCACGATCTGCTGCCGGGTCGAGGCCGTGACATCGAACCGGACCGAGGTGTAGGAGGTGTCGAGGAAGGAACGGCGGATCGAGTTGGCCGCCCCCTCGTAACGGTCGACGGGCTGCGACCTGAGCTTCTGCAGGATGTTGGCGAAGATTCCCATCAGGTGATTCCCGTTCTGAAGGTGCCTTCACGTCGGAAGTTCGAAAAGTCACCGCCGTAGGATGTGGCCGCAATCAGGACCACGGCCATCAGCTTGTTGTAGATCTGGGCGTCGGTCGGGCTGGTGATGCCGTCCTGGCCGAGGTAATACACGGCCAGATCGTAGTCGTTCAGCAGGCTTTCCCACATCTCGACCATCTCGGAAGGCGTCGGGCCGCCCTTGCCTGGCTCGGCAAACTCGACAGACACATCCGAGGATGATGTCGACCGGACAATCTGGCCGGACTCGATGACCGAGGATGCCGCGATAGACTTGGCCGACAGGGCAGCCAGAAGCGTCGAACCCCCGAGGGCCGAGTAAACGGCCCGCAGATAGGAGCGCTTGATGGCGACGGTGAACGTGAACACCCGGCGGGATAATGCACCGCCCGGATGTCGCTGCAATAGGTTAGCAGAATGTCATGTTTCGGCAGTCTGCACCAAGTCGTTCCAAAGCATCACCATGGCAAGCTGCATGATCTCGCAGTCGTGCAGGTGGTCCGGCCACTTCTGGTTGCGCTTGATCCAGACGTGCTTGATCCGGCCGGCACGGTTGGCCACAGGCCGGAGCTGGTGGCTGTCAATGTGGCGCCAGTAGAGTTCTTGGTCTGCTAGATAGGCGCCTTCGGCCTCGAGCACCGGAGGCGTCGGGCAGACGCCCCACTCCCGGTCGATGTCGCCCTTGCGTAGACGGGAGAGGGTGTCGCGCAGGTGCTCGGTGTCGAACACCAGGAGGGGCTGCACCACGTCGGTGCGCATCGAGGATGACGTCGACAGGCCGAACGGGTGCACAGTGCCGCTCTGTGCCGTGAACCGGGCGCCAGTCTCCCGGCCTTTGAGCGGCAGCCACCCGATGATCATGGGCTTGCGGAGGCCGCCTTCAGGCGGGTACCGGAGGCCGCACGGGTAGGTGATAGGGTTGGATGTGATCGTCGAATAGGCGCCGCAGGCATCGTACACCGCCTGCGTGTTGAAGCCGGAGTCGATGCCGACATCCATGTCATGCACCTCGAGGGCGATCTGCACCCGCCGGAGGGCCGCGAAGTCGTCGGCGTGGCCCGCGGCGATCAGCGTGGAGTTGCCGTCCTTCCATTCCCGGCACACCCACCACAGGAACGGCGCCACGGCCTGCACGTCGGCGGTAAGGTATCGGCGGCCGCCGTCGAGCTTAACCTCGACCGATGTCTCCGGGCGCTCCTGCTGCACGTCCTGCTGCTCCCAAGGCTCGGCCAGATTTCCATTGATGAAGCCCTGCAGGCCGCCCATCGACTGCTTGGCCTCGATGAACGCCACGGCGAGGTGGCCCCAAGTGCATTTCCGATCGGGGCTGTAGAGGCTGGAAAGATGGTAGGATCGCACGCCGGGAAGCGCACCGGGATTCTCCGGGATCCATCGGCCATGGCGCAGCGCCGCCACCTTGTGGGCGTCTGTGATCTTGCCTTGGCAGAGCTGGCAGACGTAATGCGCCGAGGCCCGGATCTTCGAGAGGTCATGCTTGCCATCCTCGGTCTTGTGGTCCTCCCATGTCACTTGGCGCCATTCCAGTCGGATGTATTCCCGGCAGTGCGGGCACGGCAGGTAGAACCGACGCTGGTCGCCGCGGAGGAAGCGCTGCCAGATGCGCCCTTCGACCACGGTGGGTGTCGAGGTCATAAATGCCTTCGACGATGAAAAGGATTTGAGGCGCTGCTCGGCCAGGTCGAGTGCGTCGGCCTCCTTGGCCGTTGCCTCGGCGAACTTGTCCACCTCGTCGGCGATCAGCACCCGCACCGGGCGGCTGGCTAGGTTGGCCGGGCTGTTGGATCCGACGAAGGTCAGCGTCGACCGGGTGAAGTTCTGCTCGAGGTTGGTGATCTTGTCGGCTTCGGCCGGGAAGCATTCCAACATGGCCGGGCTGTCCTCGAGCATCGGCAGCCATCGGCTCTTCGAGAACGAACGGGCGAGGTTCTCGGTGGGCATCAGCCACAGGGCCGGGCTCGGCTCGTTGGCGATCAGCCAGGCCAAGCCGGCCATCAGGGTGGTTGTCTTCGATGTCTGAGATCCCCAGCACAGCGTCACCTCGGAGACCGATGGGTCTTTCCATGCTTCCATCGGCTCACGGGTGTACGGTCGGACCGATGTCGAGAACGGGCCCGGGTGCTCGGTCTGACGGGCAGTCAGCCGGAGGTTAGCCTCGGACCATTCGACCACCGTCTGCACCGGGGTCGGCTTGTAGAGGTTGCGCCGGTAGTCGAGCAGGTTGCGCTGCAGGTCAGTCAGGCTTTCCATGGGTCGGTATTGTGAAGTGTTTTCAGCGCCACCTCCTGCACCCAGCGGGAGAGCTCCCGCTCGGCGTGCTCGGGATCGTGCGGGGCGATACGGCCGGAGAGCTGCTTGGGCATGGCCTTGAGCAGCGAAGCCACGGCGCCGTCGTGCTCCTGCATGACCTTGCGCACCCAGTCGCCGGACACAAGGCGCCGTTCCTTCTCGGCCTGAGCGATCACCTCGTCACGGGATGCCGTCAGGTTCTTTGCCGCGGTGGCATGGATTGCCACCAGGCGGGCTGCATCAGCCCGGCGGCCGCGCAAGGCCTGCACCGCCAGATCGTAGGCCGCCCGCTCGATCTCCTTCTGCCGCTCGTAGGCGCCCTGCGGTGAGTCGGTGGCCGCGGTTGCGGTGTCGACAGGCTGCGCTGCTTCCTCGGGCCTGTAGGGGCCTTCCTGCTCGATGGCGGGGTCTTCCTGCTCCGAGGCAGTTGGCGGGGTGTTCTTGGCCCGGGCCCGCACGTTCTTCTGGCGCCAGGCATCGGCGGCCTCGGCGCTGTCGAGCGGCATCCCACGGGAGACAAGCTGGGTGACGTAGCCTGATGTCAGGCCCGAGTGCATTCGGTATTCCTTCTGGGTCATGGCTTCAAGGCGTTGCGGATCTCGTCGGGCATCATTGAATCAGGCAGCGTGGCGGCGTACTGCAATGCCCGGAACACACCATCCCTCCGGCTGTCGCGCTCGTTGGGCACGCAATAGGCCACAAGCTGCTCGGGCGGGGTGCCCCGCTTCATCAAACGAATGAACCACGCGGTGTTCGCCAGGCCGTACTGGTCGATCAAGAACTTAATGTGTTGTGGCATCTTTTTTATTGTATTGTCGACTTACTCACTCGGGAAGGAAGGGGTCTCGCGTTCACCTGTTTCCGGGAGTGGGTCAGGAGACTTCTTGACTTGTTGTGTTTGATGATAACGGGTTGTTATTGTTTAACAATAGGCGTTGTTCATGTAGAAACTGCTCATGCCCTTTTGCAACTATGTAAGCAACAGAACCGCGGGCCACATTGCAGGCCTTGGCGACATCTTCGAGTGTTAAACCACGGTCGCGCAACACATATGCCTTCCGACATATTTCCGGTGTATGTACAGTAGTTGTCACGAGGTAGTCTGTTTCTGTGGTGTCGATGACGTCACCGTCCTCGTTGACCTTGACGCTGGCCGGGTATAACATCCACCCGCGTTTAACTGCTCGAGCAACGAGGAATCGGGCTTCAGCCAGAAGCATCGCATTGGTGACTGTAGATTTAATAATCATAGAAGTGATGGTTGAATATGTACTGCGAAAGTGTGCTTCTGCTGTTTGTTACCGATGATAGCGAATATGCGCTTGCGGTGTTGTGAGCCTGAGTATCCGGGGTGACATACGCAAGCGAAACGGCCGTCATTCCAGATGATCAGGTGGTTACCGCCTTTGTCCTGGCCGGCCTCGTGACAGGCTGGGCACCGGCCAACAAAGCCACCCGATTGTTTGCGGAGGTTACCGACAAGGTTGAGCTGGAGGCCTGGAATGCCGTGGTCGACCTGTGGGGCGGATGGGGCGGATATTTTGAAACTCATTGTGGTTGTAGATGCAGAATAGTCGATTTTTAGGAGCCATTAAGAGTTGGAAATTGCCGCCCCATCCGCCCCACATTTCATTTTCGTCAATGCTGGCGGGCCTAAAGTGTGGGGCGGATCTTTTTCGTATCCGCCCCACATTTGGTTCATTCGAGGTCGTTACAGGCTTCATCGAGGCGGTAGAGCATGACGCGGAGGTAGCCGCGGGTGCCTGAATCGTCACGGTCGGAGCGGTTGAGGTGCTTGGTCGGGATGGCCTGGTGGACCTCGAGCATGAGCTCGGCGGCACGTCGCTGGAACTTCTTCTCAGGCTCGGAGGCCCACTCCTTGTTGCCGCACATCTGCAGGTAGGCTTGGAACAGTTCCTCGGTGCTGATGCTGTCCGCGGTCATGCTGGTCGGCTTGATATGGTTGGTGATGAAGTAGCGGATTGAGTCGCTCTCTGACAGAAGGCTGTCGATGCGTGCCCGCTGCTTTGTGGTCACCGGGAATGAGCGGCCTTGTTTCAATACACGTTGCAATGATTCAGCACCGGAAAGAAACCAGTTAAGAATACCGGGTCCTTCTTTATCAATCATCACATCGTGATAGTTTGGTATTACAGTCGATGGCTTAGGCTGTGAGAAGTCGAGCAGCAGCAGTCGACGAGACCACGCACCTAGATCGCCCTGCACATTGACTCTTAACTTGCTGTTGGCTGTGACAATGACATTTCAGTCGCCGATCAGTGTCTTAACACCGTTTCGGTTCTTGAACTCTGCAATGATACGGTCGCCGCCGGTCATGGCCTTGAGGAACGATGATCCCTCGCAGGATAGGAAGTCCGGGGCCACGTCGGCGCCGATCAGGAGTGTCTTGTCGTGGAACAGGCCGGCCTCGAAGCGCCCGCCCAGGTGGTTGGTGCGGAGCTCGGAGCAGTTTTCGTCGCCGACGAGGCGCCGGACGACGCCGGCCACCGTCGACTTTCCGCCGCCGCCGGTGCCGGTCAGCAGGAGGATGACTTGGGGCTGATTGCGTTGCAGGAGCGCCAGGCCGCCCCAGTGCTGCAGCATAAGCTGGTCTTCAGCCTCGGGCAGAGCGTGATCGAGGAAGGCCTGCCACATCGGGCTGGTGGCGCCTTCGACGTATCGGATGGGCGTCTGGTTGCGGGACATCCACTCCGGCGAGAAGCCATGCATCCCGTAGGGTGTGACGCGCAGGTCGACCATGACGTTCTCGGTGTGGACGATGGCGTCGGGGCGGTTGAATGGCGCCCGCTTGACCTGAAGCTGTGCGGCCAGGTCGATGACGCCATTCGAGAACTGCGCGGTCAGCTTGGGCAGGAGGCTGCGCAGGTGGGGCGCTGCCTGGTCGGCGGCTTGGTCGAGGATGACCTTGCGAGCCATGGCCAGCACCCGCTGGCCGACTTCCTCCCGGGTCATGGACTGCCAAATGCCGCGGTCGGCCAGATAGAAGTAAAAGCAGCCGGTGACAGTATCGAAGAGAATGCGCTCCTTGGCCGCCAGGTAGGCGGCGAAGAACGGGGCCTGCAGCGTGCCGGTGCCCTGCTTAGAGAACACCCAAGGGTCGCCGTGCTGCTGCAGGAGCTCGGCGATTGCCTCGTTCTCGCCGGGTATCGGCCAGCCTTCGGGCCAGCGGATCTGGGAGAAGTCTAGGGTGATCGGCGGATTGTCGATCAGCACGGTGTACTCGCATCCGGAGGGGTGGGTGCCCTTGACGGTCGAGAGATTTCCGGTGCTGCGCCATTCGTAGAGGGGTCGCCCGAGCTGCCGGCCATTGACCTCAACCATCTCGGTGGTGCTACGGGCCGATGAAGGGCCCGGGTAGGGCCCGGAGATGCGCACACCGATCTGGGCGCCGCGGCGGCCTCGCCATCGGGCGGTGGTCTTCAGCTTCGGGTTGACGGCGAGGAAGGCCTCGAGGCTCTGGTCATCGTCGAAGTCGATCGCGCAGAACCCGCCGGAGTGCTCGCCCAGGCGAACGGCGACATTGCCGTGCTCGAGCAGGGCCTGATAGGTGGGCGCCGCGGTGCTCTGCAGGGTGTGCTGGGTGTACTTGACGAGCGGCACCTTGGTGCCCGGCCGGCACGGCACCAGGAACAGCGGCGTGCCGAGCCATTGCTCGATCTCATGGGTGGACATGATATCGGGAAATCATGTCAGCGGTTCGCGGCGTTCAAAGCGGATTGCTTCCTCGGAGATGAACCAGCCCTTGGGCCATTCCTTCAAGTGCAGGCCGCCAAGCGTCCTGACTCGGCTCAGCGCCACATAGCCTTGCCCGGGCTCTCGGGCCGCTCGGATGTCGATGTAGGCTGCGTCAAGGGTTAGGCCTTGGGCACGGTGTATGGTCATGGCGTATGCGAGGCGGAGCGGATACTGCCATACGGTGACGCCCAACGTCTCGAAAAACCATTTCCTTAGCCCCACAGAAATGGTTTTCCCGCGGGTGTACACGTCGATGGTGTCGCCGCATTTGCCGGTGACGAACCCGATCTGGCCATTGACAAACCCGGCCCAGGCGTCATTCGCGGTGAACATCACGGCTGCCCCAATCTTGATCTGCAGCACCCGGGGCGTGCTCATGTTCTTGGTGGCGAAGTCGATGGCCTGTGCCACGCCTTCGGTGCGGGCCTCGATGGTGATCAGCTCGCCGGTGACGGTCTCGAGGCGGTAGCTGTTCCACTTGTCGACCTGAGCATTGTGGGTCAGCAGATGGGTGATCTCGGCCTTGGGGAACCAGGATACACGGGAGCGCAGCACGTCGGCGTCGGTCTTGGCCAGCTTACCGATGCGGAACCCGCTGAGGGCCTGAACGAACAGCCTGTCGTCCTGGCGCCGGACGGTCTCGAGCTTGATCGTCTTGAATTCGGCCTCGGCCCAGGCATCGGAGCGGAAGGCCCAGTCGTAGGGCTTGGACTGGTCGATGCGCACCGGCGGTAGCTGCAGGAAGTCACCGAGCACGATCACCTGCAGCCCGCCGAACGGCCGGGCATCATCTCGGAGCAGCTTCAGCCAGAAGTTGAGGAAATCGAATTGGCGACCGGCCATCATGCTGATCTCGTCGATCACGAGGATCTCGGCTTCCTCGACCCGCTTTCGGGCGTTGTGAATGGTCGGCTGATCGAACAGGCGGGTGGCGGCCTGATCGAAGGTTTCGTTGTCGCCGGGCCCGAGCTGCATCCCGCACCAGCGATGCACCGTGGTGCCTCCGATGTTGAGAGCTGCGATGCCTGTGGGGGCTGTTATGGCGACGTTCTTGGTGGTCTCGATCTGGTGCAGGAATTGCCGCAGCAGATAGGACTTGCCGGTGCCGGCCTGCCCGGTCAGGAACACGTTCCCTCCGGTGGTCGCCCAGGTGATGAACCGGGATTCGGGCGTGAACTCCGGGAAGTCGGTGTCGATGACCGGACAGGTGGCTGGTGTCATATCAGTAGAGTTCCGGGCAGAGCACGTCGTGCACCTTCTGGGTCAGCTCGACATCCTGCATGGCGTAGGCGATGGCGGCCTCACGATCCCGGATCCACAGGTCGGAGAAGTCGGCGCCGCTGCCGGACTTCTCGCCGAGGTTCAGGTGCCGGCAGATTGCAGCCAGGCTGCCGTGGGCCCGGTTGTCTCCGAGCTGCCAGATCTCCCGGAGGTCGCCGATGAGGTCGTTCCAGTAGCGGCCATGCCGGAGCCAGTAGGGTGGAGTCACACGGTGCTTCCATGAGCGCTTGTAGAGGAACGGCAGGTCGAAGCTCTTCACGTTGAATCCGACCAGTCGTGGCTGGCGCTCGAAGCCGGCAACGATCTTCCACCATTGCACGAGCATTTCCTTCTCGCCGTCGGCATCGGCGCACAGCACCCGGGCCTTCTCGCCGGGCAGTTTGTATCCGATGTACAGCACCTGGCCGCTCAGTGCATCCAAGGCAGCGTTCTTGATGTAGTCGGTGACGTGGTTCTCCTCGGCCTTCTGGATCTTCTCGGCGATCAGGTCGGGATTCTTGATGTTGCCGAGTTTGACCTCCGACGGGTCGAACGGCGGGATGACGAGCTCATGCCGCGGTAGTGGGCCGGTCTCGATGTCGAATATGATAATGGGATTAGCGGGCATCTGTTTTTGGTCGGTTGAGGCTGTAGTAGGCTGTGCTGACTGAGACTGAGAAGTGCTTGGCAATCTCCCGGTAGGAGTGCCACGGGTTGGTTTTTCGCCACTCCTGAATGCGAGCCATCATATCCTTGTTGATCTGGTAACGGCTGATCGGCTTGCGTGTCTGTGGCTTCCAGTGCGGCTGGCGCTTGGTTTTCTTCCTCGGCTTCTTGATGGCCTCCGGGTTGGGCGGAGGCTGTGGCGCCGGCCGGACGTAGCCAGGAGGCGGTGCGCAGAGCGCTGCGATACGTTCTGCAGAAAGGTTGAGCTTCATTTGATGTGATGCGCGTTTGTCCGCCGATGCGCGCCCCCGGCAACGAACCATGAGTCCTTTAGCAACGGGCTGAAGAAAGTGTCTTGCCGCAGTGCGGGCAGATGTTGAGCTGGTACTGAGGCTCGACGCCCAACCAGTCGCAGATCTCGTGATAGGTCTTTACGCCAAAATTGGCGACACAGCCCGGCCGGATGTGGCCTTTTTTGAAGAGGTCGAGAGCCTCGTCACGATTGCGGATGCCGATGGCCTCGATGAACCCGAGGCACCGGACGGTGAATGGGTAGCCCCATTCGGCCATGATGACCTCGCGCCGGCCGTATTCCCGAAGGATCTGGTCGATGCGCTGCTTGGTCAGATTGAACCGAGCGGCGATCTGATGCAGCTTGAGCCCTTCGTTGCGCAGCGCCAGCACCTGCGGGATGAGCTCGTCGGTCTTCTGCTGTGGTTTGCGTGTGGCCATGGTGTGATCAATAGGGGATCTCGTCGGAATCCTGATCCGCGGCCTCGGTGGCGAACTTCGCCTGATACCAGTCGAGCGCCTTGATCAGCCGGCGGTCGTCCGCGGTGGTCTTCTCCTGGGCCTTGGTCTTTGGTAGCCAGTGCTCGATGAGGGCCCCGATGGCTTCCTCGGTCATCTCGCGCAGCTCGACGCCCTTGTGCTTGCCGACGTGCACCTTGGTCTTCGAGAGATCGGTCTCCTCCTGATTTTCCTGGCTGCCCGATGTCTTCCGGTAGCTGGTGTCGCCGCCTTCGGTGGCCTGCGTGCTGCCGTCCTTAGCTGGCCTGTCCTGCAGGCGCACCCATAGACCCGAGGACTTAAGCGCCTCCCCGCTCTTATGCGGCATGATGAGCTTGATGTTCGCGTAGGTCTTGCTGCCGTCCTCACTCTGCTGGTGCCCGATGACCAGGTTGGCCGGGCGCCCGAGCAGGCTCTCCAGGTCCAGACCCTTGTTCTCGGTGTCGGTCAGCTTGCGCCCGAACCAGTCCTTGAGGAACTTGGTGAGCGCCGCCTTCTCATGCAGGCTAGGCCTCATAGGCTTTGTGAATACCACCCAGGGCTGAACCGGATCGCGGCTCTCATCCTGCAGGTCGATTTCAAACGCCAGTTTGAACTTCTGCTTCACCCCGTGCTGCGTTTCGTACTCCTTCAGCGGAGTCACGTCCACGCACACCGCACGTCCGGTGTATTCCGGGCACGGTGCGAACTCTTTACCACCGCTGTTTGCACTGATGATCATGTTGTCGTCTTACGTTTTTGTGTTGTTGTTGTTGTGTTGAACCGAGGCCTGTTTCTCGACCTCGAAAATCTGTTGGGCCATGCGGGCATACTCGGCCCAGTAGTCCGGGAAGGCATCCCGCAGCTTCTTCATGTTGCTCGGGTCAGCAGCCAGCGCCGCGGCGCCCAGCTTGCTGACAAAGCTACCGCCGTACTCGACCATGCACCACGCCACGCTCCGGTCGCTGATCACTTTGATCCTTTCCCCCGCTTGCGGCGCCAGTATGTCACCTCGTCGATCTTGTAGGCCTTGGCAGCCTTGTGCGCCTGCCCGGCGTCCTTCTTGGTCAGGCAGTAGACGCCGTCCCCTTGGTTGAGTTTCTTGGCCACGATCTTGTCGTTCATGGTGTTGGTTGGATGATAAAATCGAAGTTGGTCTTCCAGGTGTCGCCGAGCCGATTGAATGTGTCGCCGCGGATCTTCCAGGTGCGCGGGTCGAGCCATGAGCTCGTCCACGCTGAGATCCACGATGTAGATGGCGTCGAAGTCTTCCCATCCATCAGTCGGAATCCGACGGCCGTAGTCCCACCCGTAGGAGTGAATGTTGGCGTCTGGGTGAAGCCGCTTCAGGTGGAAGCGGCACACCTCGTTCGACAGCTTCCCGTCGAAGTCTGCGTCGTGATAGATGATCGCGATGTTCTTCATGCTCAGGCGGTGTAGGCCCAGTCGTTGGCGAGGATGTCCGTCTGGGACGCGAGCCACGGCACACGAGAGCCGTTGGGGTACGCCGGGTGTCCCGCAGGGTACTCGATGTAGATCTACGGCAGCGTCATCTTGCTGTTCGCGTCAGGCGTCTGCAGCAGCAGCCACATGCCCTTGCCGTTCCATCCCATGCGGTAGATCGCCTTGCCCTTCTTGAGCCATTCCAGTGCTTGTCCGAAGTTCATTCTGTCGTTCCTTTCAGTTGGTTGATTTCGTTCTTGAGGCGCTCGATTTCTGCTTTGAGCGAGTCCACCTCACTCTTCCTCAGGGCCATCGCCTCGACGACCGTGGGAAAGTGTTTCGCGAACTCGGCCCGGATCGCGTGGGCGACCTGCCGGTGCTCCTTCTGGGCATGCGGCGACTCGCGCTGGTCCAGATAGTGAATCCAGGTGCGAGCAGAGCCCTTCATGTAGAGGCGCGTCTTGGTGCAGAGCGGCAGGACGAACCGTGCGCTCTCGGGTGCGACACCGGCAGTGATCAGTGTGATGTAGGTGTCCACCGCATTATGCACCACGTTGTTGAAGTGGGACTGCCTCCAGTCGTCCGGGGCGAGATCATTGCCGCTGCCCTGGCGATTACCTCCGACAGCCTTCTCGCGCAGCGTGACCGGCTCGATGACTGTGCCCAACTTGGTGACCTCGGCGTAGCGTTGGCTGAACTGCTGGAACTTCGCAGACCAGTGGCGCAGGATCTGCATCGAGATGGAGATGCTGGTCTCAATCTCGACGGTGAGGTCAGCCTGATCGAACACCGACCAGTGGCCCTCGCGCATGCAGAAGTTCAGCAGCCCTGGGCCGGTGAGGTGATTCTGCTGATTATTGGGGTTAGAGACCCGAGCGGCGTAGACCAGCAACTGGTCCGGGGTGAGCGGGACACCGTTATCTTCGACGAGGCTCTTGGTGACCGCGACAGAGGTGACTTTCATCAGGCGTTCAGGGTGAGTTCAGCGTCGGTCGGCCAGTCGGTACGCTCGGCTTTAGCCCAGAAGTTCTTGGCGATCTCCTCGTTTCCACCGGCCAGACGCAGGTACTCAACCTTACGCTCGGCACGGACCTTGGCGTCGTACGCCTGTTGACGCACCGCGCTGTACAGCTGGATGCACTCGTCGCGCACCTTGTCGAACTCGGTGGTGTCGTCGTAGAACTCCTCGAACTTAGCAGCCTTCTGCTCGTGCTTGCTGACCCCAACCCAGACCGTCTCGACGGTCACCTCTGGGCTGCAGATCCTGAGACTGTCGTCCTTGTGGCTGAGCTTCTCGATCTTGACCAACCCATCCAGCGCAGCCTGAGCCTTGGACTCATCGAGCCACCCGAAGTCGGTGCTGTACCACCCCTGACGCAGACGGAAGACCTTGATGGCCTCAGCGGGTCTCTGATAGCCGCGCCACTCGCTACGGCGCAGGGCTTCGGAGAGAGGAATCGGGGGCTTGATCCCGCGCTCGATAGCTTCGAGCCGGATGCAGTCGTTGAGCTCTTCGTTGGTGAGATCGATGGTTTCGTTCCTGGTGAGTTGGGAGAATGGTTTCATCCGGGCAGAGGTGTAAAACACCCTTCACGACTCTTCAAAGTTTCGGCGTGAGGTTTTCTTGGGCGTGGTCACGTAGTTCTTTGCCTCCAGCATCCCAACGACTCGGATGCCGTCTTCTTTGCTGCGGTAGATGAATGCGACTCGGTCGAACTGCTCGTCGCTCATGTATGGTAGTTGTTCGCGGCTCACGGCTTAGCCTCCTTTGCTTTGCGCCATGCGTCAGGGATAGATTCGTTGACTGTATCGAATGGGTGCATGAAGGCCCAGAACATCGCATCACCAGCCTCCTCCAGCCGCTTGATGCGGGCATTGGCTGCGTTGAGTTCGCGTTCCAACTGGCGAGCGAAATCCTTAACATCATCAACGGTTGTATCATCGTATTCCAGACCAGCATCCGTCCTCGGCGTATCGCTGACCATTTTGTTGGCGTCGGCAATATGGCTCACGGCTTGGCCTCCTTGGCTTTATCCCAGTTTTCGCACCACCACTCGTTGTTTGATTTACTCCTCATGTAATCGCCCCACTCCTCCAGCAGCATGACATAGTTCTCCAGCTTGGCCTTTTCAGTCGCAAGCCAG
>VFQT010001795.1_pt1 | contig 24270 bp, 17 predicted proteins | sample 3512381 | NCBI WGS metagenome assembly VFQT01 (sample SAMN10412376, study PRJNA504923) | tailings metagenome | isolation source: Relicate 2 Philex TSF3 active mining site | place: Philippines: Tuba, Benguet | collected 2017-08-29
GAACACAGAAAGCACTTATCAAAAATTATCTGACCATTCGCCGAACGGCGTTTCTTGCCGAGCGGCACTTTGCGGCATCGCCGCAACGAGCGACCTGACGAGTATCAACGTGAATGCTGGTGACCGTGGAAACGCAGCACCGCCCAGTGTGTTCTCTTGTCGCGAGCGGCTTTGGCATCACGTGCATGCGAGACAAGGTTCGCCTTGCGGCGAAAGTGCTTTCCGGCAGAAAGCACCTACAGTAGGTGCCGCTTGCCGAGCGGCACTTTGCGGCATCGCCGCAACCAGCGACCAGACGAGTGTCCACGTGAGTGCAGGTGACCGTGGAAACGCAGCACCGCCGAGCGTGTTCTTTTGTTGCAAGTGGCTTTGGCATCAAGTACATGCAAGACAAGGTTCGCCTGGCGGCGAAAGTGCTTTCCGGCAGAAAGCACCTACAGTAGGTGCCGCTTGCCGAGCGGCACTTTGCGGCATCCATGCAGCTAATTCTTACGAACTCGGCGAGCAATGTCCTGGAATGAGAAGCCGGCTTTGAAGCGAGTGTCGATGGACTTGCCGGCGCTGATCAGTCCCGCATTATCCACTCGAGTCTTCTGCATTGAGCCAACGACGACGACACCGCCACGGTTGGGCAGATTGAAGACGTAGGTCTGAGGAAATGCTTCTCTGATGGTTGCGATATCCGCTTCCATCTGGTCGTGTGGGTTGATGTTGTAGACAACCGATCCATTCTCAGTCAGAAGTCCCTGCATCTGCTTGTAGAACTCAATTGTCCGCAGCTTAAGCGGGACACCGGTTTCATCCGTGTCGGCAGACGGCTTGAGAAATGCGTCCATGTAAATCGTGTCGTACTTGCTCGTCGTCGTCTTCAGGTGCTCAAAGGCATCGGCGACGATCAGCTTTACCTTCTCGTTCTGTTTCACCTTGAAGTACTTCTCCGCGAGCTGCACAACGATCGGGTCAATTTCGACCGCTTCGATCGCAACTTCCGGGTCGTATTTCTGCAGGAAGTGAACCATCGATCCACCGCCAAGGCCGACGATCATTATGTTCTTCTGTTCAGGCTGGACCAGGTAATTGGCAAACATGTGCTGCAGATAATTGAATTTCAGCACATGAGGCGCTTTCAGATTCACCTGGCTTTCAAACGCTTCCTCACCGGAATCACGGACAAACACCAGGGTCAGCACATTGCCATTGCGGCGAATCCGAATGTGCGAATACGTCGATTTGACTTCGTAAACAACACTCCCCGCATCCCGATCTGAGGCAACCGCGGCCTGGTAGAGCGCGATTCCAAGAACTGCGATGAGCACAGAACCTGCGGCGAGCATCGTGCGGCGGGGCATCAGGTGCTGGGACGAGGCGACTGTTCCTGCGTCGGAGGCGGAATTCTGTCCGGAAGTGAACCCGAACGCGGTCTTCAGATGTCGAAGAAGTGACATAGGAGTGTTCCACGCTGCAAAGTTGCAGCAATTCTTGTGTTTGTGACCGTGCGGTGACCGCTGTCGCCGAGATTTCTCAGAAACGTGCTCGCCCTGTAAGCGTAAGCATAGACCTGTTCAGAATTCCTGTGAAGGTAGCCGATTTGGGAATTCGTGCCGTTCGAAAGATCCGCTGTCTGTAGCGGCAAATTGCTGAAAATGAGATACTTTTGAGGCTGAAGCCGGAGATGCTCGGCGTGCGGTCGGGCGAACAATCGTCTCCCGGACCAGCGAACGGATGATTTCAACCAAGACCAACGTCTGAAAGTGCAGGAATGCAGGACCCGCGTATTGACCGCCTGGCCAAAGTACTGATTCATCACAGCTGCCGCCTGAAAGCGGGACAGAAAGTACTGATTGAAGCGTTCGACCTTCCCGAACCCAACCTGATCTGTCGACTTGTTGAAGAGGCTTCCGCTCTTGGGGCCATCCCGGTGGTTTCCGTCAAGAACAATGCTGTTCTGCGAAGCCTTTACCGGACAGCGACCGATGCGAGCATGGGGCTTGCCGGGAAGTTTGAAGCGGCCGTCATGTCGGAAATGGACGCCTACATCGGCATTCGCGGCTCAGCAAACTCCAATGAGTTCGCTGATGTGCCGGGTGAGAAAATGGACCTGTACCAGAAGCACTGGTGGCAGCCGGTCCATATACAAATTCGAGTCCCCAAAACTCGATGGGTCGTACTGCGTTACCCGACACCGTCAATGGCTCAGGCCGCCAGCAAGAGCTGTGAGCAGTTCGAAGATTTCTACTTTGATGTTTGCACGGCTGATTATGCGAAGATGGCGAAGGACCTTCAGCCTCTGAAGGCTCGCATGGAAGCTGCGGATCAGGTTCATATCACCGCGCCTGGCACCGATCTTCGATTCTCGATCAAGTCGATTCCAGTTGTCCCGTGTTCCGGAGAATGCAATATTCCCGACGGCGAAATCTTTACGGCTCCGGTGAAGGACAGCGTCAACGGAACGATTCAGTTCAATACCTCGTCGCGGTATCAGGGCACGGTGTTCGACGGCATTCGCTTTGAACTGAAGGACGGGAAGATCATCCACGCGACGTGTCGCAATGCTCCCGAACGTCTGAACCAGATTCTGGATTCTGACGAAGGTGCACGCTACATCGGTGAATGGTCATTCGGGACCAACAATCGCATTCTGCATCCGATGCTGGATACTCTGTTTGACGAAAAAATCGGCGGATCGTTCCACTTTACGCCGGGAAATGCCTACGAAGAAGCGGACAATGGCAACAGAAGCCGTGTTCACTGGGACCTGGTTTTGATCCAGCGAGCGGATTACGGTGGCGGAGAAATCTGGTTCGACGGCGAACTGATTCGTAAGGATGGTTTCTTCATTCCGGCAGATCTTCAGCCGTTGAATGAGGGGCTTCCGCGTTAGTTGTCTGTTGAGTCACACAATTTGGGAGGGCGAAGGTCCTCCTGGGCCAATCCAGGGGTTTCACCAGTTTGGCAGGTGCAGGAGTCAGCAATGCGTGGAATGAGAATCTTGCTGCTGATTGGATGCCTGATGACGGGACCGTCGGCTCCGGCCCAGGATCGGTCTCAGCGTCCTTTGCCGTTTCCTGACAGAAATGTTCCGGGCACGAAAGCTCAGCAGGAACTGTTAAGGCAACTGCGCGCATTCCTCGACCAGCAGCAGAAACAGTCCGACACGTCGCCACAGCAGTCAGCAGAACCCTCGCAGGCTGAGCCTAAGAATTCCGAAGAGTCAGGTCTCGATCCCGCGCAACTGGGACAACTCGGTGAGGCACTGCAGAAGCTGAAGGACCAGTTGCCGCCTGGCATGATTCCGCCAGGCCTTGGGAATCTGCCAGCAGACAAACTTCAAAAGTCGCTGAGCAACCCTGAGACGCAACAGCGGATGCGAAAGCTGCTTGAGCAGTTCCAGCGGGACGGACTTTTGCCTCGCGCTCAGAATGGCACGAACGAACCTCCGCTCCCTGTTCCTCCAGGATCAAATGCCCCGTCAGAATCCGATCCCGAAACGCCGGAGAAGAATGGTGATCCGTCTCCCGGCAACGGCGAAGAAGAAAACGGCAGCGATGACGTGGGCCAACCCATCCGCAATGGAGAATCGAAACGTCCGGCAAATGACGGAGAGACTCAGAACGGTGACCCGACCAAGGATCAGCGCGGCAAACAGGACCGGCGCGGCAACGACAGCAAGCCGGCCAAAGACGATGCAGATTCGGAGATGCCCGAAAGCCAGAAACAGCCCTCACGAGAAGCCACTGGCAACACTGATGTTCCGGATTCGGAATCCCAACCGGGCCGTAGCACGAGCGAACCGCCGGATCCAGGTCGGGACACGCGTCCAAATGTCCCTGACATTCCGATCAGCTCACTGAAAGCCCTGGAGGATTTTCTTGAGCAGTTGTCGCGATCGGCGAATGAGGAGCAGATTCCTCCCACCGGTTCTTCCGATTCCGACTCACCGGGTCACTCTTCGCCTCCGGAATTACAAAACCCTGCCGATCCTCGATCGCCCCCCCCTGCAGGTTCGCCGCCTGCACCTCGGCAGCCATTGCGACGACGAGATTCCGCCCGCCAAAACACTTCTCCGCGGGAGCAGCCATCAGAGATCCCGGGCACGAATCCACCTGCGGGAAATCAGCCTTCACCGCCATTGCCTCGACCTGGCTTGAATCCTCCGGAACCGCCGCTGGATCCGCTGGAGTCGGTTCCAGGTGTGGATCCTCAAAGCGATTCCCAGTCGGACCGCTTACAGCAATCGCAACAGGCTATTGAAAACCTGCAGCAGTTACTCCAAAACGAAGCGATTCGCAGACAGGCTCAGCAAATGCTGGATCGCAATTCGGCTGAAAACGGTTCACCAAATTCTCTTCTGAATCCGCGAGGATCGCAGCCAGTTCCGGGGCAGAATAATTCGCAACGTCCGAACGATCCACGAGATCGAAATCGCGGGGCAGGACCTGGATCGGAGTTGAACCCGGGGAATAATCCCGGACCGCCACCGTCAAATCAGCCAGACGGACAGACTCCGGATCAACAGTCGATTGAGGACTTTATTCGTCAGCAGATGAAGAAGATTCAATCGCAGCCCAGCATGCAGGATCCGGCGCCAAATCCGTCAATCCGTCCGAATCAACCTTCGCCAGAGCAACCGCGAATTCCCCAGGGGCAAATGAATAATCCCAACGGACAGAATCCAACTCCGAACCAGCAGCGAAACCAGTCTGCACAAACTCCCCCCAATGCAAATCCGGCGAATCCTTCGGAACCTCAGAAACCGCCGATCAACATTGCAGAAGAGGTCGACCGGCGGGGGCTCAAGGATACGTTGAAGAAGATCTGGGAGAACGCAAAGGAGCAAAGTCGAAATGAAGAACAACCCGCTTCCAATGCTCAGAACGGTGGGACGGCAAGTGGAGACGGCATCAATTTGAAAGATGTTCCGGCCGATCGACTGCTGAAGATGCTCGACAACTTCTCGGACGACCTCGAGAAGCTGGCGAAAGACTCCGAATCGAATCGTCGCCCGGATCGGCCAGGTCGAGTCATGCCTCAGCCCCGGCAGGTTCCGGAGCCTCCATCGGCACTCAGCGAACTCCGAAAGTCGGCCTCCGAATGGCTCTCGGATGCAATGCCAACAAAGCCTTCGCAGAACTCCGGACCGCGCAGTACGCCGACAGGAACATCCATGCCGTCCCTCAGCGCGGACTTTGACATGACGCCCGTTATCCTTCTGGCTGCACTGCTGGGACTTGCTGGAGCGGCGATGGTTGCAGGACGATATGTCCGGAACCGCGCAGCGGGCGATGCAGATGCGGCGCTCGCGGCTCTGGGACCTCCGCTGACACCCGAACAGATTCACAGCCGAACCGATGTGGTGCGAGCCTTTCATCAGGTGGCCCTTAAAGGCGGGCAGGCCGTGGAGGACTGGTGGAATCATCGGGACGCTGCGACTTCACTTGCAGCAGCGGCGCCGCAAAAACAAACGGCCGTCAAGACGCTGGCTGAAGCCTACGAACATGCTCGATACCTGCCGGACGATATTCCTCTTCCGATGGAGAAAATCGAAAGTGCGCGGGCGGCTGTTCGATCGCTGAGCTGAGAGATTCCGGCGGCTGCTTGCCGTATCATTCCTGACGTGCTAAACACGCGTTTCTGAAAACCTGAACTGTTGACCAACAGCGGAGCATGCTTCGTGTCTGAAATCGATGTTTATAAAGAGTGGCTTGGCATTCCCGCAGATGTTCGTCCTCCGGATCACTATACCCTCCTGCGTCTGGTGCAGTTTGAGGATGATATTGAGAAGATTCGAGGCAACTATCGAAAGCTGAATGCTCACGTTCGAAAGTACGCAACGGGTCAATACCTGGTTCGTTCTCAGGAATTGCTGAATGAACTGGCGAAGGCGATGTTGTGCCTGACGGACCCGGATGGCAAGGCCGAATATGACCGAAGCCTGGGCCGGGAAACGCCTCATTCCGAAGAAGATGAACCCCGGACGGTCCTGCAGTATCTGGTCGCGCGGTCTCTGGTCAAACGCGGTCAGGTTTCGGAGATCGAACATTTTGCTGAAGCACGCGGATTGAATCATCGTGATGCCGTCATTCAGATGAAGCTCGTCGAGCCTCCGGATGCGACTCGCGCTTTGGCCGCGGAACTGCGCCTTTCGTACATCGACCTCGAAGACATGCTGCCCGAAGACAGTGTGCTGGACAAACTGCCTCGGCGCGTCGTGAAGAAGCACTCCTGCCTGCCGCTGTTTGAAGATCGTGGCTACCTGATGGTGGCCTGCGTGGACGAACCGACACCGGATCTGGAAGATGAGATACGCATTCGGTACGGCTTCCCGATGCGACCGGTCCTCGCAGTACCTCGCGCGATCAATCAGGCCATCGCCAAGTACTATGCCCCCGGGATGCGTGAAGAAGCAACCGGCGGTTCTGCTGCCGAAGAATCTCCAAAGGCCACACAGAAGGGTGGAAAACCCGAGAAAACCAAAAAGGAAGCTGCAGCAAAGCCGGTCAGCAAATCCACTCCGCTGACGGAAGAACAGAAGCGGGAACGGATGATGATTTCCGGCATCGTCACCTGCTGGTCCATCATTGGAACCGTTGGTGTGTTCTACTTCAAGAACGGCGCGGCCACGATTGGCGACATCTTCCTGGGTGTCATCGTCGGTGCGATTGTGTTTGGGATCATGAAAGTGACTTACGCGAAGTAATGAAGAACGCAGTTCATTGGTGCGCGGCAACGCGATGAATTGGCGTCAAGTGGGTGGGAGTCATGTGAAGCATGTGAATAAGGGTAGTAAGGCACAGGGGATTTCCCCGGGCTTCGCCTTTATGGCTTAACCACAACCAGTTCTTTCCATGCCCAGCGATAGAGATTCCGTGAATCCGTGTACCTCGCTTCTGAGGCTGCGGATCCCAGTACCACAATGATCAGACGTCGGCCGTCGCGTTCGCCGGTCGAAACAAGACAGGCACCGGCCTGATCCGTCGTACCGGTCTTCACGCCGTCGAATCCTTCAATCCCAAGAAGCTCGTTCGTGTTCTTCCACATCACGTTGCGCTGGTAACCGGCAATCCCCGTGACTGTGGTTCCGTATTGCCTGGTTGATGTGACTTTCTTCAGAAGCTCGTTGTTGAGCATCTTGCGAGCGAGTCGACTGAGATCGATTGCTGTCGAAAGATGATCCTTGTCGGTCATGCCATGAGGATTGATGTAGTGAGTCTCCGACATGCCCAGCGAAGCCGCTTCTGCGTTCATCACGGCGACAAACTGCTCGAGCGGATCCTGAGAGGCAGCAGCTGCGGTCGCGGTCGCTTCATCCCGCGCCACGCGGTTTCCAAAGTGCTCGGCCAGAGCGACGCTCATGTCGTTTCCGGACGGCAGCATCAGACCATACAGCGCGTCGTTGATTGTGACCTGTTCGCCGCTGCGAAGATCCGCGGTGGACCCGCGAGTTTCATCCGCACGTACGGACATGGTCAGTGTTTCATTCAGAACTTCCGGCTTGCGACTGGCAAGTTCCGCCACCAGCCAGGCGGTCATCATTTTGGTCGTGCTTGCGAAGTCCCTGCGCACTGCTGAGTCCTTTCCCGCAATCTCGCGTCCGTCGGCCGCATCGACGATCGTCCATGCATCGCACGAAACAAACGGAGCACCTTCGAGCGAATCGGCGGGCTGCTTTGGCAGTACTTCCGCATTCACAACGTCCGGAGCCGGGACTGGCGTTTCTTCAACAACAGGACCAAGCGCCTTCCAGAACTCGGAGTTTACAATTCCATCCACTGCCAGTGAGTTTCGTTCCTGAAACAACTTCACGGCCGCTTCGGTGGCAGGCCCAAAGTCACCGTCAACGCCCAGTCCGGGTGAAGGCTGCATGCGAGCGTTCAATGTTCGCTGAAGGTATTCCACCTGCTCACCAAACGCGCCCACTTTAAGGTTCAGGTCCGCTCCAGGTGAAGGTGCATCCCATGCCGGATTGAAATGCTCGAAGGCGATCCGTCCGATCTTTCCCATGAGTACATGTGCTGCATTGTCGTCCTCCCAGCGCTGGTCCTTGTTGTTGGTCGTCAGGACGCAGATGGCGATCGGACCTTTGGGAGTCATCAGGATTCCGGCATCGCAGCGACTGTTTCCAACCGCGCCGGTCTTATGAGCCAGTTTGGTTGTGGCAGGAAGCTCCTTCGCCAGCATTCCTCGATCTTCACACGCCAGCAGGTGTTCGATCATGGCTTTGCACGATTCCGGTTTCGCAACCGTTCCTTTGTGGATGCTGCTGAGAAGGTTTACAATGTCGATCGCTGTTGTGCTGCCAAGCCCGTACTGACGACTTCGTTCCGGCGCAATCGACGTGTCGCCTCGATAAACTTTTGCGTGAAGTCGAGTTTCGGGATAACCGAGTGCCGTCATATCTTCCGCAGTGGATGGCAGGCCGATCTGATCCACAACCAGATTGGTGGCCGTATTATCGGAGTATCGAATCATGAGTCGAATGGCATCACGCACAGACAATGTGAGGCCCGCAGAAAAGTGCCCCGTCAGAATTCCGGAGCCTGGGACTTTGTCTTCTTCCTTCAGAGTCACCATGCGAGTCAGGTCGAGCTTTCCCGCGTCCGCCTGACGGTACGCGGTCACCATTACCGGCAGTTTGATCAGACTGGCCGTTGGCTGAACGACGGCTTCGCGCCACGCAAACTGCTCGCCTGTGTCCAGGTGCCGAATGACGATGGCAACATCACCCCGGTACGAATCGATCAGGGGGCGAAGACTTGTTTCAAGATCTTCGGCCGAAGCAGAACCGATCAGAAGTACAGCTGCAAAGAACGAAGTAAGTCGCATTGGCCTGTCCAGTTGGGTTACGCCGAAAAGATGAAACAAAGCTGTGCCTGTCAGTACAGTTAACCATGTGTCCCCTGGAAATACCACCCGCCAGGCGAAGGCTTGCCGCCATGGTTCAGAACGAATTCCCGGGCGAATCGCTCAGTATTCGGAGCAGCCTTTGTGAGGAATTCGGGTCGCTTGCGTTATAGCCTGAATTCATGACACTTCGCGCTTCCGTTTGAAAGCGAACGCAGAGTGCGTTCGAGTCTCCTTACTGCAGAATATTCCGAGAAACTCAATGACCAAGAATCGTCAGCCCGAAGTCACTGCGGCAATCAAAGATCTCGATTTTGATGCAAATGACTATCAGATTGAGCTGAATACAAACCACGGCAAGATCACGCTTGATCTGCTTCCGGATGTGGCTCCAGGACATTGTGCTAACATGATCGGTCTGACAAAGATCGGTTACTATAACGGCGTCACATTCCACCGAGTCATCAGTGGGTTCATGATCCAGGGCGGATGTCCTCAGGGGACCGGTACCGGCGGTCCGGGTTACACGATCAAGGCCGAGTTCAATTCGACCCCACACGTTGCCGGTGTTCTTTCGATGGCGCGAACGAACGATCCAAACTCCGGCGGATCCCAGTTCTTCATCTGCCTGGGAACTCACGCGTACCTTGACCGTCAGTACACAGCGTTCGGCAAAACAGCAGACGCAGCAAGCATGGAAGTTGTTCGCAAGATCGGTGCTCTGCCAACCGACAGCAACGACAAGCCAAAGACACCAGCAAAGATTGAAACGGCAACGGTCGTTGTCCGCAAGAAGGCCTAGAGGACCTGTAGTGGATCTCGCCAGAGATCCTGCGACATTCGCCAGATCCTTGAGCACGAACTCCCCCCACCGGGTTCACCCCGGTGGAGGTCGGTTTCTGCACTACAGTTTGATTCTCTTTTTCATCGTCACCGGGTTTATGAAGAAGAACGCTGCATCTGAGTCGCGACGGTACTGGCTGTTCAAGTCAGAGCCGGATGTGTTCTCCATTCACGATTTGTCGAATGCCAAAGGCAAACGGACATCGTGGGAAGGCGTTCGAAACTACCAGGCTCGCAACATGCTGCGAGACGACATCAAGGTTGGCGACGGCGTCTTCTTTTATCACAGCAACGCCGATCCGATGTGCATCGCGGGAACGGCGGAAGTCGTTAAAGCGGGCTATCCGGATCACTTCGCCAGAGAATCCGGACACAAGTACTTCGATGAAAGTGCCACGGAAGACAATCCGATCTGGTATATGGTCGACATCAGGCTGACTCAGATATTTGAAACTCCGGTGACTCGCGAAATGCTCACCAGTGATCCGGTTTGCAGAGACATGATGGTCATGAAAAAGGGAAGTCGGCTGTCCATTCAACCGGTGACCGCTGACGAATGGGCCGCCGTGCATCATCTGGCGGAAGGCTGATCTGCGAAGGTTGGGCGCTTCCGACACTGTCTGCGTTTCATCGCACGGAACGAAGAAGGAGAAACACACATGTTCGGAAGTCGATTAATGCGACTCTTCGCTGTGATCCCGCTCCTGCTGTTGATCAGCGAAAATGGTACCTGTCAGGAAGTGCCGAAGACGTCGAAGAAGAGCGAACGCCTGCTCGTTGTGGCTCCGAAAAAGTTCCACCCATCGCTTGAGCCGTTCATTGAGTTCAAGAACACGGTTCGTCCGACGGAACTGGTTGAACTGGAGCAGATCCTTGAGAACGGAGTCGGCGTTGATGATCCGGAGGAACTCAAACGCTGGCTCTTCACGGCATTTATACAGCGCGGCTTTGGATATGTTCTGCTCGTGGGCGATGTGAGTGTCCTTCCGGTCCGCTACATGGTGCTGGACCGAGTGACTCCGGCGGCGTTCGACTATGCGTTCTATCCATCCGACCTGTATTACAGTGATCTCCTGAAAAAGGATCGCACGTTCGAAGACTGGAACGCGGCGAAAGAAGGCTTTCACGCAGGTTACTTTGGCGAAGTGCGCGGTGAGAAGAATAAATCTGAAGCGATCAACTTTGATCAGGTCGACTATCTGCCCGAGATCGCTGTCGGACGATGGCCCGTGGAGACTCCTGAGGAAGTGGCCATCGTTGCTCAGAAGACCATCACATACGAAAAGCGAGCCATGGCAGATGTGTCGGTCCGAAGAGCCGGTTTCATCGCTGTTGGCGGATGGGTTGATACTCGAAGCCTGATGAACAAGTGGGCCGAGTCGCTGGAAGCTCGATGGGCGATTGACCGGCATTATTATTCCGGTCAACAAATTCCCACGAAGACACCCCCGTCACCGGAAGCAACTCGAGGGCTGTTCGACCGCGGATGCAGCCTGATTGTTCACGCCGGACACGGTCAGGCGGATGCGTGGGAGCAGTGCTTTTCCGTGAGCGATCTTGATCAGATCACCAACCTGGAACATCTGCCTGTCGTGGTTTCCGCCGGATGCAGCACCGCCTATTTTGCTCCGCTGGCTCCGTATGGTGCTTATGTGGACGTGGATGGCGTTGAGCATATCGGCACTGATGCCGGTGAACAGTTCAGTGGTCCTCCTCCGGCCCCGTCACCTATTCAAACCGGGCGGTTCAATCCCACCGGGCTTGGCGAACAGATCCTTAAACGCAACGAACACGGTGCGGTGGCGTACATCGGATGCAACACGGGTAGCCAGCCCTGCGGACTGACTCTGGTCGAAGGGTTCCTGAAATCGGTCAGTCGGTCACCTGGACAGCATCTTGGCGACAGCTGGAACGATGCGATTGCCCACTATCATCACAAAGAGAAACTTGCCGAACTCAAGCCGGATGACGGGTGGTATCCGCCCAGCATCTTCTTCCAGGGGATGAAGTTCATGCTGTTCGGCGATCCCAGTCTGCCTCTTCCATAACCGTCATTGCGATACTCATCATTATGAACATCCTGATTGCCGGATGTGGTTACGTGGGAATGCGTGCAGCACTGTTTTGGAAGCAGGCAGGCCATTCGGTCAGCGCGATCACTCGCAGTCATTCCAGAGCGGAACAGTTTCGTGGGCTGGGCATTGAGCCGCTGGTCGCCGATCTTGGCCAGCGAGCGAACTGGCCCGTGCTTCCATCTGTCAATGTGCTCCTCTGGTCGGTTGGGTTTGATCGTTCCGCTGGCCAGACGCGCGATGCGGTTTGGATTGAAGGATATCGACAGCTGCTGCAGCACCTGTCTTTTCAGGACGGTGGGCGAGTTCTGATGACGTCGAGCACTGGTGTGTACGGCGATGCTCAGGGTGATATCGTCACGGAAGAGACACCTGCGACACCGGCCAGCGAAAGCGGGATCGCCTGTCTGAAGTCTGAGGACGTCCTGCGAGAATATTCCGCGAGGACCAGGACAACGTCCAGCGTTCTTCGACTGGCGGGAATCTATGGCCCCGGTCGTTTGCTGCGGCGACTCGATGAGCTGCAGAATAAGGTTCCCATTGCCGCTCCACCGTATGACTGGCTCAATCTTGTCCATGTGGATGATATCGTGAAGACGCTCAGCTTCGTCGCTGAGATGTCCAACCCGCCAGAGCTGATGAATGTTGCTGCTGCTCATACAGCCACGCGGCGAGAGTACTATTCCACTCTGGCAGAGCTGACCAGCAGCCCGCCGCCTGTTTTCAGTGACGACTCGGAGACTCGGGCACCGCGTGTTCCGGACAGTTCTGGTGCGTCGTCCGGCGGTCGTCGAGCCAATGGGAATCGCCGTGTGACCAGTGTGGTTCGTTCTGCGATCGGACTGACCTTCGAGCACGAGAATGTTCGAAGCGGATTAGTCCATGCTCTGTCGCCTTCAGAATAAATTGGGATCACATCTCGAACATTGACCCGCCCGAAGATCGCTGACCGCCCGGCAGGAATCCACGCTGGCTGCTGAGCCTGCTACTGAAGACCTTGATCATTCGAGTAGAACACATCGGTACGAAGGACGTACTTGACTCCGGCCGTCACGGGGCATCCTTCGTGCCAGCGTTCATGTCGAAACAGCAGGGCAGTGCCGGTGGCCGGTGAAATCACGTGTTCGATCTTCTCCGGTGTGCCGTTCCTGTCGCGATACTCACGAAACGCGGTTTCTCCACCTTCGCAATCGTCGTTGAGATAGACAAGGTACGACAGTCGGCTGGATTCACCCCGTTCATTTGTCACGACTCCGTCTTTGTGACGTTTGAACTGCTGCAAAGTTGTGTAGCGATAGAACCTGAGCTGACTGTCAACACCGGTCGGTGCATGGCCGTCAAGAATGGGCAGGAAGGGAACGATGCGAATCCACAGCTGCTCGGCCAGGTCCGGGGCGTTGAGTTCGATGCGATCATTGTTCCGGAGATGCGTCATCATCTGACGCCCGTTCGACGTGCGAACTGATGCTGCGACAAATCCGGCCGCTTCCGCTCGAGCAATCAAAGCCTGACACTCGGCCGGTGTGAAGACACCGGTGACTGTGAAAATGTCCGGGTCGATCGACGTGACGATATGTTCCATGACACAGCTTTCCGGGAAAGTTGAAAGCGGTCGGTCACCAAAAGACTGGTGATCTCAGGAAGCACGACACAGGATCAGACCGGCGGTTCCAGTGCAGGATTCGATTTCCAAAACTGGAATCCGGCGTCGAGACAGCTATTCCACCGTCACGCTCTTTGCCAGGTTTCGTGGCCGGTCAACATTGCAGCCTCGGTGAAGAGCAATGTGGTACGCCAGCAGCTGAAGCGGAATCGCGCAGACCAGTGGCTGCAGGTATTCCTCGACATCGGGCACGTAGATCACGTCGTCAGCGATCCGTGCAATATCAGTGTCACCTTCGCAGGCAATCGCGATGATCGGACCACGACGAGCGCGAATTTCTTCCATATTGCTGACGACTTTTGGATAGATGCCGCCGCGAGGCACAATAAAGACGCTCGGAGTCTGCTGGTCGACGAGGGCAATCGGCCCGTGCTTCATTTCCGCCGCCGGATAACCTTCGGCATGGATGTAGCTGATTTCCTTCAGCTTGAGTGCACCTTCAAGGGCCACCGGGAAATTATAGAGTCGCCCAAGGTACAGGAAGTTGTTGAAGTGATGATATCGCTCCGCGACATCTTTGACCTGAGCATGACATTCCAGAGCCTTGCTGATCTTCTCCGGCATGTCCCGGAGCTGCCCGATGATACGTTTGCCGGCCGGATATGACATGTGCCGCATACGTCCAAGATAAAGTGCCAGCAAAGTCAGCACAGTCACCTGAGAGGTGAATGCTTTCGTGGACGCGACGCCGATTTCAGGGCCGGCGTGGAGATAGATTCCGCCGTCGGCTTCTCGAGCAATCGTGGATCCCACGACGTTACAGATTGCCAGCGTTGGATGACCTTTGCGCTTGCACTCACGCATTGCAGCAAGAGTATCCGCCGTCTCTCCGCTTTGAGTAATGGCGAAGACCAGAGTTCGATCAGTGATCGGAGGATTGCGGTACCGCAACTCGCTCGCGTACTCCACCTCTGTGGGCATTCGAGCAAACTCTTCCAGAACATATTCGCCCACGAGGCCCGAGTGCCAGCTTGTGCCACATGCGGTCAGGACAATTCGGTCAATGCGACGCAGTTCTTTCGCCGTCAGATTCAGACCACCGATCACCGCTGTCGCTTCCTCGCCATCCAGTCGGCCTCGAAGAGCATTCTCGATGGTCTGCGGCTGCTCGTAAATTTCCTTCAGCATGTAGTGTTCGTACTGGCCAAGTTCCGTGTCTGAAGCAACCTGCTCCAGAGTCTGAACACTGGGTGACACACTGCCGTGGCTTCGATGTTCGATCCGCAGATTGTCCGGCTGAAGTACGGCGATCTCGTGATCGGACAGGTAGACAACGTCTTTCGTGTAACCCACCAGCGGACTGGCATCGCTTGCCAGAAAGTACTCATCCTTGCCCACGCCAACCACCAGCGGACTTCCACATCGTGCCGCGATCAGGGTATCCGGACATTCGCGGAACAGGATCCCAAGACCATACGTTCCCTTGAGTCGATCGAGAGTGGCGTAGACGGCCTTGAGGCAAGTCTCCACATCGCCAGGTTCGCCGCCAAGACGGATCTGTTCTTCGAGGTGATGCGACAGCAGATGGGCTGCCACTTCGGTGTCCGTCTGCGAGCGAAAGACATAGCCAAGCTGAGTCAGCTGTTTGCGAAGCACGTCGTAGTTTTCAATCACGCCGTTGTGGACAATGACCACGTCGCCGTTTCCGCCAACATGCGGATGGGAGTTCTGGTCGGTTGTCGCCCCGTGAGTTGCCCAGCGAGTATGTCCGATGCCGACTCGGCCCGTCACTGGCTTGGTTCGAATCAGTTCCGCCAGATGATTGACTCGCCCGGCCTTCTTGCGAATCTCGATGTCACGATCGCCGAGCACCGCGATACCAGCGCTGTCGTAACCGCGATACTCAAGTCGATGAAGTCCTTCGAGAAGCAGTTCGGGGACAGAGCGATATCCGACGTAGCCAACGATTCCACACATTTTGATATCCTCTGACAGCCTTCCGTATCGCCCGATTTGTTTGACTCGGGACGGTACGGCGCGCTGAGACATGCGGTCAATGTGAGCCAGTGACTGCGAAAGAAATTGGAATGCCGCTTCGGCAAACTTTGCCGGTTTCCAGTGAAGCTTGAATTGGCCCTGTTCCTGACGCGGCGGTTAATGCCGATTTCAGTCCCGGGGTCATCCGATGCAGCAACAGCCAGGAAGCACGCCCGATTGTTCCCGGTTCTAAGTGGCAACGGGTTCCGCAACTGTTCGACGTCGCAGATAACGAACGCCCGCAATCGCTCCACCAATGCCAAGCAGCAGCGCTGTTCCTGGTTCAGGAACAACCGGAGAACCGGGATCTGTGCCGCCGGTTCCCGGAGGCACATTGCAGTTGCCACCGTTTCCGTTTGAGTTTCCGGAGCCACCACCGTGATGACCGTTATGGCCATGATCACACGGGGGAACCGAAGGAGTTGGCGGATTCACATCGACTAAGCAGCCGCCACCATGTGATCCGCCGCCGTTGTGTGAGCCGCCACCTTCGTGCGATCCACCACCTTCGTGTGAGCCACCACCGTTGTGTGAGCCGCCAGTCGTTCCGCCACCAGTCGTTCCGCCACCAGTCGTTCCGCCACCAGTCGTTCCGCCGCCAGTCGTTCCGCCGCCAGTCGTTCCACCACCAGTTGTTCCACCACCAGTCGTGCCGCCACCAGTTGTTCCGCCGCCAGTCGTTCCGCCGCCAGTCGTTCCACCGCCCGTTGTTCCACCGCCAGTTGTTCCGCCGCCAGTCGTTCCACCGCCAGTCGTTCCACCGCCAGTTGTTCCACCGCCAGTTGTTCCACCACCAGTTGTTCCACCGCCAGTTGTTCCACCGCCAGTTGTTCCACCGCCAGTTGTGCCGCCGCCAGTCGTTCCACCGCCGGTTGTTCCACCGCCAGTCGTTCCGCCACCAGTCGTTCCGCCACCAGTCGTTCCGCCACCAGTCGTTCCGCCACCAGTCGTACCGCCGCCAGTCGTACCGCCGCCGGTTGTTCCACCCCCGGTCGTTGTGTTCGTATCTGTGACCTTTTGGTTCAGCACGCCACCAGCCGTCTTTTCAGTGTTGTTGCCGCCACCTCCGCCGGTCGTACCGGTTCCGCCTGTTTGAGGATTCCAGTTGATTCCCGTTGCTCCGTTGGCACCGCCACCACCGCCATTGCCGCCACCAGCCATTCCCCCGCCCATGCCGCCACCAGCACCGCCTCCCATTCCGCCCATGCCGCCGCCAAACGCGCCGCCTGGAGCACCGCCGCCTGCACCGGACTTGGCCTTCTTTGAAGATGAGCCGGATGCAGACTTATCCGCTTTGTCTGACGAATCGGATTCCTTTGAATCGTTCTTTGCAACCTTCTGAGAACTCGTGCCTTCCTTTGTTCCTGCGATGGTGGACTTGGTCTCTTCTTTCGTCAGTACGGAAGTCGCGCTCGTATTGGCATCGGCCGTGCTTTTGGTTGTCGCCACCTTGTCCCAGCGAGCCTGCAGACTGGTTGGCACCATCTGTCCTGTGAAGGGATCGCGCACCAGTCCTTCATTCTTCTGCCCCTGTCCCGCAGGATTCTGAACGGGATTATTCTGAGCGATGCCATTGCGAGGCACATTGATCACCGGATCGCCCCACTGAGTTGGCCAGCCGGCTGGCAGCCGAGATACCGCCGTGTCGAACTGTCGCGCAGGAAGTACACCGGGCCTCGCTGCAGCGAACGGGATCTGCCCTGTTGGAGCAGGTGACGGAAGTACAGGAACCGCATACGGGTTCATTGGTGTCTGGCAGGCACATTCCTGCGCATGGACTTCGGCAAACATCCAGCTCGGAGCCATCGCACTGGCAAGAAGGGCGGCGGCAGTAGAAAGACGAGCAGACAGTTGTGACAGCTTCATGGAGTTTGCTTTCGCGATCAATGCTCAGGTTGAAGGAGGTCTTTCCCTTTTCGAACAGGGAAACCTAGGTTCCACCCGGCTTCCATGACTTTCCTGGTGCCTCGATTCTGCTTCTACCGCAAGGCACTGTTCCTCGCAGGCAGTCTGTAACAGTTGTTCGAATCACAACGGCCTGCCGTCACATTCGGAACGGTTGTCCTGACCAGCAGGCGTTGCCCGAACTGTCTGATTTCGCAGGCAGTAAAACCTGCAGGCTTCCATCCATGGTGTAGCTTTTTGGCAACATCACGCCGTTCCACTCCGGTGGACTTCTTCTAAGCGAACACCCATGGCCTCAAACGCTGAACCCGCGAAATGGCGATGTCCGGACTGGCTCACCCGTCTCGGATTCACCATCGCGTTTGCCGTTCTGGGCCTGCTTGTCTTTCGAGGACTGCTGACCAACAGCATCTCACGCTGGTCAACGGAACCTCAGTATTCGCACGGCTTTGTCATTCCGCTGATTGCCCTCTGGCTGGGCTGGTATCGTCGCGACCGAATCCCGGGAGGCGATGCTCGATGCTGTGAAATCGGACTGGTCCTGATCGGTCTCGGTGTTGTCTCCCATCTGGTCGCCGCGTGGTTTTACATCGAGGCCATCGATGGAGTGGGCCTGATTCTCTTTGTCGCCGGCACGGTACTGCTGATCTGGGGCCGACGCTTTTTCACTGGCATCTGGCCAGCGGTGTTCTTTCTCACCTTTATGCTGCCTCTTCCGTTTCAGCTGGAGAAACTGCTGTCAGCTCCGCTTCAACTGATGGGAGCGACTGAATCCGCGTGGTTCATTCAGGCCTTTGGCATCCCGGCCATCGCTCAGGGCAACACAATTCTGATGGGTGAAACTCGACTTGGTGTTGCTGAAGCCTGCAGCGGGCTTCGAATGCTGATGGTCTTCATTGCAATCTCGGCCGCAGCAGTGATCGTGAGCCGGCGGACTCGATGGGAAAAGATCCTGATCCTGTTCAGCGCTATTCCTATTGCACTGATCTGCAACATCCTTCGAATCGTCGCGACGGCCGTGGCTCACCATTCAGTTGGCCAGGAAACGGCCGATCTGATTTTCCACGATCTCAGCGGCTGGCTGATGATGCCATTGGCAATGTTGCTGCTTTCACTGGAACTCTGGCTGATTGACTGTCTGTTTGTCGAAGCCGTGGAGGCACGACCGTCCATTATGACATCACGCATTCCCAATACGTTTACCGTGATGCCTGAACAGTCGCGTTAAACAGAACCGGTTGAAAGCCTTCCGACCACCTGCGTTATTCCCGTCCCTGGATCCATCGGAGTTTTGAAGTGTCGTCCGGAACCCCCATGAATCGGCGCGATTTCACGATGTGCTTCAGCGGCGCGGCGCTGCTGCTGACCGGCGCCGGCGTGAATGCTCTGATCAATCGCGGGATCAATAACCCAGCGGTTCTGGCGGCGGCCTGTGAGCGGCTGAAACGAATTCCGGAAGTCATTGGAGCATGGACGGCCAGCAACGAGGTGATTGAAGATCGTGAACTTCGCCTGGCCGAGATCGCCGGTTACATTCGTCGGACCTATCGCCATTCGGAATCTGGACTGGCCACAACTCTGACCATTCTGTGCGGCAATGGCGGACCGATGAGCGTTCATCCGCCGACAGCGTGCTTCGAAGGCGTTGGATATGAAATCGTGTCCGGCCCGACAATGACCGGCCTGACGGATTCCACCGATGTGACCGTGACATTCAACAAAGCCGCCTTTCGTCTGAAAGAGATGCCTCTGTCGGAAACTGTCCGAGTCTTCTGGGGATGGAGCGAAGACGGACTCTGGGATGCGCCGTCAAATCCGCGTCTGTCGTATCGTGCAAGGCCGGCTTTGTACAAGCTCTACGCGGTCGACCGTTCCTGGGAGTCTGCTGACGAACTGGCTCAGTCAGAAGACTTTCTGAAGCAGGCTCTTCCCGTCATTCGTGATGTTCTGAAATCGTAATTTCATCGTTCGACTTTGACACACAGTTTCTTGTCCCGGATGAGCAGTGCTCACCAGGAATTCTCCATGTCCACCACACCACATAAGACGGCATCGAAACGCAGAGTGCTGAATCTGCGCGCTGCGATCATCATGTCGGTTCTGTTCTTTGGTGTCTGGTTTGGATTTCGCAAACTTCATGCCCGCCAGTTTTCCCGAACGCTCGACTTCCTTCGAAGCACGGCTATGGCGATGCTCGAAAGGGAAGACTATCGCTCGGCTCAACTGCATCTGACTCAATACCTTGCTCTGAAGTCCGGTGATCTTGATGCACAGGAAAGGCTTTCCTGGCTGCTGAGTGAGAAGATCAGAACCCCAAAGGCTCTGCATCAGGCGTTTCGACTCAATGAAGATCTCCTCCGCAAGGGAATGACGAGCGATGATCTTCGGCTGCGACAGGCGCGAGTTGCTGTGTCCCTGAACCTGATGTCCGATGCGGATGCTCATTTGAAGGTGCTCCAGACGACTCAGGCGGACAATGCCGAAGTCTGGTATCTCAGCAGCCTGGCAGCGAATGCGGCAAGAGACCGTGAGGCCACCATCAACGGACTGCGACGCTCACTGCAGTGCACAGAAAAGCTCCCAGGCGCCTATGTTGAACTGGCTCGCCTGGCAGACGAGGAGACACCGGACGAATTCCTGCCGGAGACGCTGCTGTCTCGAATGACGAAGGAATGCGATTCCGCGGAAGCTCGACGCCTGCGAGCAGAATACTATCTGGACAAAGGTCAGCGCGAAGAAGCGATGAGTGATCTCTGGATCGCTCTGGAACAGGCTCCGACTGATGAATCACTTAACTCGCTGCTGGTGAGAAGTCTTCCGTCCTGGCAGGATGCCCCGGAAGAATCTCGCCAGAACGAACAGCGCGCGAGCACTGAAGCTCAGCTGAAACGGGCGATGCAGCATTTCGAGAAGCTTGTGCAGACGGAGCCGTCGAACGCCAGCGTCCGACTTTCTCATGCAGCAGTTTGCTGGAAAGCCGGACAGCGAAATGCAGCGATCGCGACACTTGAGGCCGGCATCCAGAAGAATGGCCATGCATTTCAGCAGCATGAAGCTCTGATTGACTACCTCATCTCCGCCGGCGAAACCGCAAAGGCTCGACGCGTTCTCGACAGCATTCCCTCCGGCGCTCTTCCGCGGGATGAATATAGTTACAGTCTCGGCCGAATCCTGATGGAAGAGGAGAAGTGGCCCGAGGCGATTAAGTCTCTCGAGCAGGCGATTGCCTTTAGTCGCGGCGATTCGGAAATTGGTCCGCGGGCTCAGCTGAGTCTTGCGATCTGCCGCACACGATCGGGTGATCTCGGCCCGGCCCTGGAGACATTTCGCGCCGTGGTGGAAACGCAGCCTCAGTCTCTGCCTGGCAAACTTGGAATGGCGGCCGCCTTCGTAAAGGCCGGGCAGCTGGATTTGGCCATTGCGACTTATCAGGAACTGACAGATCTTCCCGGCGTTGCTCCGTATCTCGCTGATCTGATGATTCGAAGAAATCTCCAGCAGCGTCCGACTCTTCGTCGCTGGGAGCAGCTGGATGAACTGCTGCGCGAAGAGAATCCGATGATTCCGGATCCTGTGCAGCGTTCACTACTGCGGGCCGACCGGTTGTTTGCAGAGGGACAGATCCTGGCAGCGCTTTCTGTGCTCGATCAGGCATCTCTGCAGTTTCCTTCTCGCAAAGAAATTTCGTCGGCACTGTCCCGAGTCAGCGGGGAGTTCTCAAAGGAAGTGGAAGGCAGACTTCGCACTCTGGTGGCCGAACAACCGCTGAACCCGGAAGTTCGCGCCGCGCTGATTCGCCTGGCACTCGCCGGAAAGAACTCTTCTTCCGCCGTTAAGGAGATTGAGAACCTGGCTAACGACCCGCCAAAGGGAATGACGAGCGATCAGGCGATTCAACTGGCGATCGTGTCTGCGGAAATGGCGATCACCCAGGAATTGAGAGTTCACCGAAACGAGACCGTCCCGATTCTGAAGGACGCTGCTTCAAGATTCGCACTCAAACTGACTCAGCAGAATCCCGCGTTCGAGCCGGAACTGATTCGGACGTATGTGCGCAATGATCAGCCTGAGGAGGCGCTGCATGTTCTGAAAGCCCAGCCGTCCGAAGCACAGGTCGTGATTCGAGCTGCGTCGTGGCTTTCGCTTGTTCAGGCCTCTGCTGATCGTGACAAGGTCCTGCCGGATGCAATGAAGGGTGTCTACGATCTGATCGTGCGTTATCCTCAGCGTCCGGAGTTGCGAGCTTTCTATGCCGACCTGCTGATCTATGGTCGTCAGCACGCTCTGGCGGAGAACACTCTTCAGTCGGTGCTGCCGTTCACAGTTGACCCCAGCCGTATTCAAAGTCGAATTGCGTGGCTCCTGGCTGTTGAGAAGAAGCACTTGCCGGAAGCTCGTGAGTTGATTTCATCCGTTATTCAGACGTATCCGGATGAAGCCGCATATCGAGAGGTTCAGGCCCGCGTTCTCCTGGCGGAAGACAATCCAGCCGGGGCGATCGATGTTCTGAAAGCCGTGCCACTGAAGCAGCTTTCACTCGCCGGGCATACCTATCGAGTTGCTGCACTTGCGGGGCTTGGTCGACGTGACGAAGCACGAGCAGCGCTGGAACAGTTCCCGGGGTTCGCGGAGTCGTCGGACATGTTTCCGGCTGACGTCGATCTCTTCCGAAGCCTGATCAGCCAGCTCGCGCCGCAGATGACACACAGCGCAAGCCGGTAAGGTTGAAGACGGTTTCTGTTCGGCCGAGGTGTTCTGGAACGACCTCGGCCGCCGAAACAACTTCAGAAACTACTTCTGAGCCGGGTCGGGGTTGCCAGAAGGGGCGTTGCCGGATCGCTGCCTTGTAATGCCGTCCGGGATAAAGCCGTCACCAGACTCTCCGGAACCTTCACCACCCGGATTCGCGGGCGCCGTTTGAGCAGCGTCGCCAAAGCCCAGTTTCTCGGCGACCATACCTGGCAGAGTCGCTCCGTATTGCCATACAAGCCATCCAACGACGGCCATCGCTGCCAGCAGGAGAAGAAGCGACGCCATTCCCATAATGTTGCGGAAGAAGTCTTTGATCTTCCGTTTGAGATGGAACATCTTCTGTTCCTTCTCAACCTTCGTGTAAAGACTCTTCATGTCTTCCTTGCGAATCGCTGCCGTTCGCTTGGCAAGACTGTCTTCTACCGCCTTCGCAAATTCAGGGAACTGAGCAAGCGGGTAGTACGAGCCGTCAGCAGACGCTTTCGCGCGAGCTTTCGCGGTGATCTGACCGCTGGCCAGCATCTTCAGAATTCGGCCGGTTGAGTGTTTCTCAACGACGGTCTTGCCCTTGGCATCTTCAAACTGAACATACCAGATTCGCGTCGTTCCGGTCGCAGTGTCACCTGCGCCGGCGAAGGCCTGAGTCGTCGCAACCGGCTTGCGAATCTGCTGAGTGCTGCCGGTGACGGAGTTGCCGCCGCTTCGACCAACGCCAGTGACTTCGGCCCCCTGGATGAAGCTGAGCGATTCTCCGTGAAGACTGAGAGCCACCAGGTCACGCACAACTTCATCGCAGCTCTTGTATCGATGGTTTGGATCTTTCGCCATCATCTTGTCGATGATCAGATCGAGCCGTTCCGGAACGTCAGGCCGCAGGCTGCGAGCCGGCGGGTAGGTTCCTTTTTCCTTTGCCATGATCAGTTCGAGGGCCGTGTTGCCGCCGAACGGGAGCTTTCCCGTCAGCAAGTGATACAGCATCGCGCCAAGAGCGTAGATGTCAACGCGGTGGTCGACATGCTTGGCATTGCGAGCCTGTTCGGGAGCCATGTACAGCGGAGTCCCGAGACCCGTGCCGCTTTGAGTCATCGACACATCTTCGTCCATCGCCTTGGCGAGTCCGAAGTCAGCCACTTTGATGACGCCCTTTTTGGTCACCAGAATATTGTCAGGCTTAATATCGCGATGCACCATGTTCTCAGAATGGGCATGCTTCAGCGCTTCGGCACAGACGATCGCAACGAACACCGAATCAGCGACGGAGAATTTTCCGAGCTGGTCCAGCCACTTCTGAATGCTCTGACCGTCGATATATTCGATGGCGGCAAAGTGGATTCCCTTGTAGGAATCGACTGCGTAGATCTTCACCACGTTGGGGTGATCGACCTTGGCCATTGCTTTGGCTTCGCGTTCGAAGCGTGCAACGAAGTCGGGCTTTCTGGCCAGTTCTTTAGACAGTGTTTTCAGCGCAACCATGCGGTCGAGGCTGATCTGGCGCGCCAGAAAGACCTCGCCCATACCGCCTTTGCCCAGCTTCTTGCGCAGTTCGAAATCACCGATCTGCTGGACACGGTTTCCGGCTGACTTTTGGTTTTGCGGATCTTCAGACACGACTTTTTCCCGCTGAGTTTCCCGAGATGAAGCCCGGTGGGCAGTATCCCGATTTCCCCCTCGCTGAACAACTGTTTTCGGGTCCGTAGGTTCAGTTCCTTTCAGACTTACCCGCGTGCCACTAATCCCAGCAGTACTTTTGCCGGCAGTTTCTGTGTGCGTCTGTGCCGGAACAATCGTCTCTGCCAGTGGATCCGGCTTAATCGTTACTGTTGCACCGGTCCGGGAATCTGAAGCCATCGTTGTCTCGCATGCGTGTTGGGTGGAACTTGTGTGTTCAACATGCGAGACGGGAAGGCAGCAGCTTGCCATGAGTCTTCAGAAATACACTTTTACCGCCCGTTTCCGCATCCCTTTGGATCGACCTTGCAAGTCTGTTGCCTCGCTGCAACACCCTTCCGTCAGGCACACACAGACGGGTCGACGCCTGAAAACCGTCGTGGAATGGATTTTTCCAGATCGACAAGGTCCCCTTGATCGCACCGAGCGGAAACATGACCTCGGGAAAGTTCTGAAGGATGTGTGAAAAATGGGCTCTGGACTTAACTCACGGGAAAAAACGTGTCAGAATTTCCCTTTCCGGTTTTGCTGGCTGAGCTGCTCCCGGGA
>VFQT010001796.1_pt1 | contig 24267 bp, 29 predicted proteins | sample 3512381 | NCBI WGS metagenome assembly VFQT01 (sample SAMN10412376, study PRJNA504923) | tailings metagenome | isolation source: Relicate 2 Philex TSF3 active mining site | place: Philippines: Tuba, Benguet | collected 2017-08-29
ATTATTTTGCTAGGGGTGATTGGAAGGATTGGAAGAGGGGGGGAGGGGTGGCGGCTAAATTACCCCCCCACTCAACTCTCTTCAATTTTTAATGCAGTTTCTCAAATATTATCTTAAAAACATCATTATACATTACTTTTAAAGCATTTGTGTAGGGCTATCTCGAACTATTGGCTAAAAACTATGCATCAATCATCTACATCTAATTTTATATATTCTATAAAACTATATAAGGAGTCTCTTTACTATTATTGAAAAAAGATTATTTCTGGAAAGATTTAGGTTTTCAATAATTAGCGTAAATAGACTTTTGCTACTAATCATTATACTTGATTACCCCGTGTATCTAAAGAATATTAGATATATATTCTAAAGAGAAATATATTCTATAAGATACACTACCCCATAAGTGTTAAATTATGTCAAGTAATTTATTTTTGTCAAGTAGTATTTTTATATATTAATGGAGTATTGATTTTATTGGTTATATTAATGATATGATTCTGAAAAGCTAAGTGTCAGTAGTATTTTAAAAGTTCTTGACTTTAAAAAGGTTTATTTTATTGTATTGGTAGTTAATTTATTAATAAAAACTAGATAACTTATTATTTATGAAAAACAATAGAAATGATGGACATTATTGGAAAAATAATTCTACTTATTCTGAGAAAATTATGAAGGCTAAAGTTGAAGCAGATGATTATGTAAATTTTATAAATGGTATAAGTTATAAAACTGATGAGGAAATGGAAGCTGAGGAGAAAGAAGGTTTAATCTTTCAAATTAATGATGAAATAATTGAGGATTTTATTAAATATTCCTCTATGGGTTTAAGTATTAATAAAATTGGTAAAATTAAGAATATGCCTCCTGCTGGACATATTAGAAAATATATCTCCTGTAAGCCTGATTTAAGAATCAGATTTGAAAATGCTCAAAAGATGGCAACCTCTTTTTTAATTGACAAGCAATCTGAGTTTGTTGATGATTTTATGGAGGGTAAAACTGGGATTAGTGATTTAGGAGCTAAAGTCGTTGTTGCTGGTTTAGAAAGTTCAATAAAACTTAGAGACCCAGATAAACACACTGCTTCTACTAAGATTATTAATAATACTCAAAATAATGTTTATCTTGAAGACCCTAATAAAATTGTTATAGCCATTAAACAATTAACCAATAATTTAAATAGAGACCAACTTTTGAATATTCAAAGGGATATTGCTCAAAAAGTAGCATTAATAGAAGATAAAGAAGCTCAATTATTACTCGAAAATAGTTAAATCATACTTTCTTACTAGAAAACCACCTAAATTATTGTAAAATTCTATTACTTTTATAGGTCTTTGAGCAAAAATCTTAGATTCTTTAGCTTTTTTTGGTATAAATTTCATTAATTTCCACTCATTTTTACTATTCATACCCATTTTTATCCATAATTTACCCTTATTTTTTTTAAATATCTCTTCAAATTCCTTGTATTTTAATTCTTTTACTTTTTCTTCTTGCATAATATTTTTTTTTATTAATAATAATTAATGTTTTATAAAATAATATACTAATATAAATGTTTGGAATTTTCAATAGATTTTTCTCTTCAAGGCAATTAGATTTCTATTTAGATGTAATGTCTAATGGTGAGACTAGTTTTAATGTTGCGGTTACACTTGATGAGTATATGGAATATTATAGGACTTGCACACCAGTTGCAACGGCAATTGATATGATTGCAACAAAGATTGCATCAATAAAACCTTATGCTATAAAAGATGGTTTATATCTTACTAAGAATCCATTTTTAGAATTACTAAAGAAGCCTAATAACAATCAAACACATTTTCATTTTATAAATGAGGCTATACAGCATTATAGTTCTTGTGGTAATAATTTTATTTTAGCAAAAAGTGATAAAAGTGGAAATTTAATATCATTAGAAAATATTAACCCTAGAAGAATTTCTTTTTCTGAAAGTGAGATAAGAACTGAACAATTATATCCAACAAGAATAAGGATTAGGAATATAAATGGATTAGAAGATGTTTATGAATATAAAATAAAAAGAGGTGAAGTTGGTTATTACCTAGATAATAATGAGTTATTTATTTATAAAACTCCATCTGACCCTAATGGTATTATACCATTTTCTTTCTTTCTTGGTAAATCGCCTCTTACATCTATGGAAAAAGAAATATTATTATATAATGATGCTAATATCCATAATAAAAGTGGTATGGAAAAAGCTCTTACGGCAGATAAAATAATTTCTTTAGATAAAGACTCTGGTTTAAGTTTCAATACTGATGAGCAAAGAAAGAAATTGCAAGAAGAATTAAAAACTCAATTTTCAGGAGCTAAAAACTCTGGTAAAATTATTGTGTCTCTTCTTGGTTTAAAAATATTAGATGTTAAAAATCCTTTTGTTGCTAAAGACATGGATTTTTCTTCACAGAAAATGAATTCTGAATTACAAATTTATAAAAAGTTTGAAATTCCTTTACCTCTAGTAAATTCCATTACTTCAAATTCACAAAATATATTAGAAGAGGCAACAATTCAATTATATGAACAAAATATCATTCCAAAATTTAATGATTATTATTCTTTTTTAAAAACTTTTATTTATAATAAATATTATAGTAGAAGTATAGATGATTTTGGTTTTAGAATATGGGATATATTGCCACTTAGAAATAAACTTGTTGATAATGTATTAAATCTTGATAAATCAAGATTTCTTTATAAGAATGAATTAAGAGATATGATTAATATGCCGAAAGAAGATGGATTAGATATTTTCTTTATGGATGGTAATCAAGTTCCTATTGGTTCTGATGCTGATAATGATTTAATGATTGGACAGCCATTAATTGATTATTCTAATAATAGAGGTAATGATATTAATAATAAATCGCTTAAAGCAGTTGAGACATTTAAGCCTACTGAAGCGATGGCAACCGCTGGTGCTAGGGCTTTAGAATGGAGACAAAAATATGGAAGAGGTGGAACAGCTGTTGGTGTTAAAAGGGCTAATCAATTAGTTAATCGAGAAAATCTAAGTTTAAATATAGTTAAAAGAATGTATTCGTTTTTTTCTAGGCATGGCAATTATCGTTCAACTCATTATGAGTTTAGGGATGGTGAGCCTACAACTTGGCGTATAGCTTGGGATTTATGGGGCGGTGATGCTGGTAGAACTTGGGCAACAAATATTTGGGAAAAATACAAAGATTAATAAGATTTAACAGTTGAATCTAAAAAATCACTATAATCTTTTGTAAAGATTAAATAATAATATCTTCCGAACCATCTTTTATCTGCTACAACTTGAATTGATTGTAAATAAAAACTTTTTTGCCTCATTAATTGTATTCTTTTAGGTGTAAAATGAGAATTTAGTGCTTGATTATTTACTAGCCAAGCAATTCCAACATCTGCAATCTCTAAGGCCTTTTCTGTAAATTTCCAAGATATATGATAAGGAGGATTACCAACTACCCAATCCACTTTTTTATTCCATTTTAAAAAGTCATTACCATCTTCAATTTCACATTCATATTTTATGAAACAAGGTAAATTTTTAAACCATATTTTATTCTTACCACTCCCAGCATCAATAGCAGTATTATATTGACTTATTGGAGTTATTGCCAATAAATCCTTCACCATTTGTTCATTAGTGTAGTGAAAAGTTATATCTTTCATAATTTAATTTAAACCAAATTTTTTATATTTATTCTCGTAAAATGATATTTCAAGTTTATTTTCAACATCTTTATTTGTCATTTCAGGAATTCCCAATAAAATAGCTATAGGCAAAACCACACAAAAAAGAAAAAATCCCATCGCTATCGACATTTGATGATTTATATGATTTCGCACAGGCAGAAAGTATTTCAGATTCATCTTCAGTTAACTCTTCACCTTTACTTACTTTATCTATTATATCTAAAACACAATTGGGGGGTAAAAATGCCATAATCTTTTTTAATTTTTTGTTAATATTTGTTTATAAACTTCTCTAGCAATTCTTGCCATCATTACTGGAGGAACCGACATTCCTGCGATATAATTATAAGGATTATTTAGGAAATTATAGTCTTGTGGAAATGTTGAAATACAACATATTTCCTGCCTATTTGGCTTTCTATATTCATCAAATAAATAAAATACATCACTATTTGAAGTTAATGTATTTGGAACTTCATCTTTATGAAGATAATAATTATTAAAACATCTATGTTTATTTTCTATTCTTAAAATTGTGTCAGCAAAGTTTTTGTCTGATTTATGCCTATTCAACCAATATTCTTTCATTTTGCCATCTGATATTTTTCTATCTATAGTATTTGGTTGATAAAATTCTGCAAATGTTATAGGTTTTTCATTAAAGACTAAATCAATCTTTAATTGTGGCTCAAACATATCTATCTCATAATCCAAGATATTTTTAGCAATATCTTTTCTTACGGATATAAAAAATACTCGCTCTCTTCTTTGAGGAACTCCCATTTTTGAAGCATTAAGTAAAAAATGCTTAGTATAATATCCTGCATCATCTAATTTCTGATAAATCTCAGTTACATATTTTTTAGCATTACCTAACAATAAACCTTTTACATTTTCATGAATTGCTACTTTAGGTTGTAATTTTTTAACAATTTCAATTGAGTCAAAAAATAAAGTATCAAGAACTTGCTCAGCTTGACCTTCTCTAAATTTTTTTTCTTTACCCCATGCCTCTTCTCTTACACCTGATATAGAAAATGAAGAACAAGGAGGCGATGAGTCTAATATATCCAAATTGTATAATTCATTGGGTAAATTATCTTGCTTCTTAAATTCCTGAATAGGCTTTAAATATGGATATTTAGGATTATGATTAGCAATATAAACTTCCATCATTTTTTTATCTATTTCATTGCAACCAATAACATCAAATCCAGCCAATTTATAACCCATTGTAGAACCACCACCACAAGAAAATAAAGAAAATACTTTTCCTTTATCTTTAGTAAAATTTGTGTCTTTTAAATTCCAATTATAGTTATACATTATTTTCCTTTTAAAAAATCATTTATTTGTCTTTCTAATTCTTTATTTCTATTATGTAATTCCTCTATTTTTTGTAAAAGTTTTAGAATAGTTTTATAACAAACTCTAATACCTCCAACATACCAATGAGCATAATCATAAACTCCTAAGAAATTTTTTTTAAATTCTTTTTCATCTTTTTTTTGTATAAAACCAAAATTAAATACCATAGGAATATACTCTCTTAGTTCTCTAATAAATTTATTAGTATCTGTTTTGGGTTTTTTACCCATATTAGGATTAGTTAATTTCATAATTTAGTTTAGTTCTTTTTTAAGTAAATGCAAGTCCTTTATTTACAATTTATAAAAAAAAAATATAATGTCAATTAAATTTATTAATTTTTAATACCATATGACACAAAATATAATTAGAAAAACTTTTAGTATTGATTTAACTCAAAAGGATTTAAACCAAGAAGATGAAATGTTTTTTAAAGTATCTGGATTAGTTGCTGGTTATAATAATATTGACCATGACAATGATATATTAGTTAAAGGTTTATTTGATAAAAGTATCAAACAAAGAATTTCTCAAAATAGACCATTCCCAGTATTATTTAATCATAAAACAGATAAACCAATTGGTATAGCTGATGAATTTAATTTTGATAGAGAAGATGGTTTGGCATCAACTGCTAAATTAATTAAGGCTAGTGAATTTGTTAGTAAAGAAATTATACCTCTAGTTAAAGGTGGAGCTATTGCAGAATTTTCTGTTGGTTTTTTAAAACAAGAGTGGGATTATGATACAAAAAAAAATATAACTACAATTACTAAAGGAAGATTAATTGAATATTCATTAGTAGTTAAAGGTGCAAATGATAATGCTCTAGTTGAAAATTTTAAATCATTTTTGGAAAAAACAACTTCAATAAGAGAATTAGAAGATTTATTAGCTGATAAATTTGGTTTAACAGGTAGCGAAAGAAAAACCCTAATATCAAAAATAAAAGAATTTTCAACTCAACGTGATGTTGAGGAAAAAACAAAGCGTGATGCTTTGGAAAGTAATGCTAAATCATCACAAAATTTAGCAAAAGACTTAAATAATCTAGCTATTAAATTAGCATTAAATAATATTAACAAATCAATTACTAAATAATATGGAAGAAAAAGAAAAAAATGCTTTCCTTGATGTTGAAAAAAGTTTTCAAGCAATTGAAAAAAATTTAGAAACATCTCTATCTAAATCTATTAAAGAAGAAGTAGAAAGTGCAAAAGGTTCAATTGTTGAAGAAACTAAAAACCTTATTGATTCAGAAGTTAAAAAAATTAATGAATCAACCCAGAAATGGCAAAATACCGTAGAGGAATTTGTAAATAATACCAAAAGTATTAATCAAATAGTTTGCAAAAAAAGTAAATTAATCAATGATGAGGCTTCATTAAAAACTCTTGCTAGTGTTTTAAATAATAAAGGTCAGATTGATTTTGCTAAAGAAGAATTTAAAGCTATTCGTTTTTCTGATGCTACTACTACTGGTGATTTTACTGGAGCTCCTGATAAGTATGGTGAAATTAATGTCAATAAACAACCTAGTTCAGAAATTCTAGGCGATATTGATATTTTGCCAGCGGTTGCTAAAAATGATGGAGATTCTGCTTGGGATGGTTATGATGAATCAAAACTTGATTTGTATCAAAATAATGAGATGGATGCCGCTCAACTTACTGAAGTGATTAAGAAAAACGAAATCAAGATTAGAATGAAAACTCATTCAGCAAAAATGATTATTTCTTCAAAAGTTGTTACTAACCCAAATGAACTGGGAACTTTAGATAGAAATGTTGCTAGCTTAAACGATAGGTATGATAGAAAACTTGCAGAACAAGTGTTTCAAGATATTATTGAAGCAGCTATTAAAGGTGAAATTGAAAAAGTTGAAACTTCAACAGCAGATGCTCCAGTTAGTGACACAACTAGAGAAGATTTGCGATTATTTCCTTCTAAACTTAAGAAAAATTATTCAAATACCGCTATTATTTATATTAGCAGAACTTTTCTTAATGCTTTATTCTCAAAAACAGTATCTGATGGACATTTACCTACTGAACAGTTCTTTTACAATGCCAATGGTATTAGCAATTTAGTTACTCCAGAAAAAGCATATATAGTAAAAACTTTCGAACATAATCAAATTGGAAACTATAAGTCTTTAGCTAATGGAACTAGTGATATTACCACTGACTATGTGCCAGGTGGAACTTCTAATGATGGAAAATTATTAGCTTTTGTAGCAGATTTAAAATATTGCTATAAATTAATACCATCTAGCCTTGGTGTAATAGGATATGATGCGACTATTGGAAATTTATTAACTGGTGCAGTGCCAGCTGGTAAAATTTCTTATGCCGCTCAAGGTTTAGTTGCCAAAGAAGCAATTAAAGTTCTTTTTGCAAAAGCATCTTAATTTATTAATATAAAGGAGAAATAACATGGAAAAATTAACAGGAGTAATCCTAAAACACTCAATCGCATTAGCACAAAGAACTACCTCAGAACAAGTTGTGGCTGGTTCTGCTATTGATATTTCTGGTGTATCAGAAATTAAAAACTATCTTTATGCCTCTGCTGTTGCCGCAGGAAGTGTAAAAATACAGGATGTTCAATTTGCTGATGATTCATCTTTTAGTACAAATGTTTCAACTTATACTAGTGATGATTATCTTAATAAAAATGATAGAATGTCTTCAACTTCTGCAATAGAGCAAACTTCTTTGTCTGCCGCGGGAACAAAATCTTTATCTTTAAAGAATTTAGCTATAAATAGACAAAAATATTTTAGAGTTAGAACAGTTGCTTCATCTGGTAGCCCTGATGCTACTTTTGAAGTAAAAACTATTCTACTTTATTTAGACCAACCAAAAGTTCAATCATAGTCTATTATCCCCCTTCTTTAATTGGAGGGGGGATAAATCAATTCAAATAATTTTATTATGTATCTATTAATTAAAGATTTTAATCAAAATGGAATTAAAATTGCTAAAGGTGAATACACCAAAGAGCAATTAATTTTCTTTTTTGGCTCTGAGGATAAATTTAATTTTTGCTTTAATTGCACTAATTTAAAAGAAGTTTTAACTAACAAAAAAGAATTAAAAGTTGAGGATATTATTCAACAAGAAGTTATTGAAGAAGAAGTTGTTGATTCTTCAGAAAAAGAAATTAATATTGAAGAAGAAGTTGTTGAACAAAAAGAAATAAAACAAAAAACAACAAAAGAATTAAAAAACCAAAGAAATAAAAAAGATAAATAATGTTATTTAGGCAACCAATAGAATATAGTATAGTATCTCAAACTAATGAGTTGCCTTTAACTTTAACTGAGGTTAAAAGTCATCTTAGAATTGATTTTACAAATGATGATACTTATTTAACACATTTAATTAAAGTTGCTTCTAGTTTCTTTGAAGAAATGACTGGAAGGTCTTTAATAACAAAAACATATAAAACCTATTTAGATAAATTCCCACAATACAATGTAGGAATTAAAATACGAAAATCTAAATTACAATCTATAATATCTATACAATATTATCTAAATAATGTTTTAACAAATTACACTAGTCAAAATTATTATTATAATGACTCAATGGGATTTTCTGAAATCTTCTTAAAAGTTAATAATTATTATCCTAATGAAATTGATGAAATTAAAAATAGTGTTGTAATTAATTTTACTGCTGGTTATGGTGCAAATGAGGCTAGTATTCCTGCTAATGTTAAACAATCATTATTAATGTTTATTGCTGATTGTTATATGAATAGAGGGGATTTAAATTGCAATCATTATAACCTAGCTTTTAATAATTTTAGACCATTTATAATTGAAATTATTTAATTTATGCAAAATTGCGGTTATATCACAAAACCCAATATTAAAGTATCTATTGCAGATTTGAATACTCCTATACAGATTATTGCTAGACATCAAACAAGAAATAATTCGCAAAATAATCAAGATATAAATGCAATATTAAGTGTTTATGCTACTTTTTGGGCTAAGCAAAAAACCATAAATGGGGAAGAGGTATTCGATGTTACAAATTCTTTAGGTAGAATTACTGATGAATTTTATATTAGATATAATAAAGATAAGCCAATAAAAAAGCATCACTATCTTTTAAATCCAGCAACTAATCAGGCTTATGAAATTGTTGATATAAAACAAAATGTAAATAATAATAATACATTTACAGTTTTAAGGTGCATTCATAAAGGAGATAATCAATTTAAAATTAATCAGAAATGAGTAATATTAAAGTATCTTTAAAAACTGCCTTAAATAGGATAGAAATAAACCCAAATAATATTAAAAAAGTTCTCAATGCTTACAAAAGAGGAAGAAGAGTTGGATTGAGAAAAGCTGGTAATTTTATGGTTGATAAAATACATTCAGAAATGTATTTGGTTAAAACAGGAACTTTATATATTCCTCCGCAATGGGGATTAAAAAAAAGACATAGAGCCTCTAATAGAAGTGGTAGAGAAAGTTCTGCAATATATGATGGTAAATTACATAAATCTATCTATACACAATCATCAGGGGCTAATAGTCAAATTATTGGTGCAGATGCAAAGATAGCTCCTTATGCTACTACTCAAGAATTTGGAGGCACAAACTCATTAGGTAAAAAAATTGCTCCAAGAAATAATATCTCACGACCATTGAGACAAAATAAATTAGCTATTAGAAATAAAATTATAGCATCTATTAATCAATCATTAAAAAAATTATGAAATACATCTTGTTTATTATTTTAATTTTATTGCCATTAAATTCTTTTGCTAAAAAAGAAGAAAATCATCACAAATGGAGAAAAGAAGTTTCTCAATGTATACAAAAATTTAACAAAGTAAATGATAAAGAAAAACTTGAATGTTTAAGAAAAGCAGTTATAGTTATTGACGCTTTTGCACAGGAAGCCTATTACAATACCATTGATTTAAATAATGGTTTAATTTCTCTAGAAAAAGATTTAGGTTTATAAAATGAAAACAATAGAATTGGTCAATCAATTAAAAGCAGTCCTACCAAAATACCTTGATGGTGTTTTTAATGATACCTATAATATTGTCTCAACAACAAAAGCTGGAAATATTGTTACTATTGAGACTGACCAAGTTTCGCACGTTCAAAATGGCAGTGGTGTATTAATTAGTGATGTTAAATATGCAAATACAATTATATCTTTAAGAAGATATAGTAATATTGCAATTGCACTTACTACTGACCCACATAATTTTATTTATCCAAAAGACAAGGAAATAGAAATTGATGGTGCAACAGACGCCAAATATAATGGTATCAAAAAAATATATTCTGACAATATTGTTTTTGAAGTTGCTAGTTTTTCAGTGAATCAAGCTACTAACCAAATCACAATTACTACTAGTCAAGCTAATCCCTTTATTGTTAATCAAGATTATAAAATTCACTTATATGATAGCAATTATAATTCATTAGAAGTTGAAAAATCAATAAGTTCTATAACAAATGCTAATACTTTTTTAATAACAAATGGTAGAGGAATTACTAATTCTAAAGATATTAAATATATTTATCTAAAACCAACTCAAAAATTAATTTTCTTTGAAGTTGACCAAACTGCAATAACTCCCGCAACTGGAACTCCAAGAATAAAAAAATTAATCAATGGTGGTTTTAATGGATATAAATTAGTAACTAGCACACATAGTCATGAATTTACATTTATTAATAATGATAGTATAGGAACAATTGGTTATGGTGGTAAAGTAAAAGTTGCTCCAAGAATTTATGGTGCTTCTAGTCTTGCTGATGCCAAACAATTATATGAAAATTTTGCAACCTCAGAAGATTCAACCTATAAACCAGCTCTAGCAGTTGTTGTCAATGAAAGATTAATTGGCAAAGACCCAAATAATAATACTGATGTTAGTAATCAATTATTAAATAATCAAAGATTAAATTTATTATCAATAACTCCATTAAGTTTATATATATTTTATCCACTTAATTATGAAAATGACCAATATACTAATGCTTATGTTAAAGATAAATGCTTAGATTATTTTGCTCCAATACTTAAATCAATAGGAGGATTTTCTCCATCATCTCAATTAAAACAAACATCACATACTAGAATAACCCCAACAAGTGATGGAGTTGTTTTCGAAGAAAATGGTTTAATGTGTTATGCTTATAACTTTGAGACAACTATTTATTTGACTAATGATGATATGTTAAATGAAGTTGATGTTATAGCCCTTAGAGAATTTGATTTCCTTGTAAATTCTTTATTAAATGTTAATGGAAAGTTAAATTGAAAATATTAAATTATCAATATTATTAAAAAAATTTGCTTTAGTCATATAATTACAAAATTGTGCACAAGCATCAGCATCATCATCGTGAGGAGCTTTTGGGAATCTAATCATTTGTGATTCAAACTCAGGATACCAAGGAGCATCTTTTGGAACATATATCCCTTTTGACATATAACCAGTAGCTGTTGAAAATCTTAATTCTTTTGAAGTTATACCAGGTTCAATAGGGACAAATCTTACAAATGAACATTTCGATTCATCTTTTAATTCTTGTAATAATGAAGAACCAGTGTTTTTATCTTCAATTAAACAGAAGTTTGCTTTGTGTCCATTATTTAAAAAGTTAATTAAATTTTCTTTAGTTTCAGGATATAATTTTCTTTCTGAATATCTATCTATTAAATATGGTTTATTTTTAATAATCCCATACTTATGAAAACAAGATGGGTCATTTATTTGTTGTGCTTTTTGAGCTGAGTCAACTGAAACAATAATATAATCAAATATCATTGTTTCAAAATCTATTAATCTTGAGGTAAGAAACCAATCAATTTGAACTAAATTACCATCTTTACTTATTGGGTCTTGAAGATATTGGGCATAAAATACAAATTTACCATTTGCAATACCAGTCTCAGAATCGATAATTCTATTTTTTAAATCATTAATTTTTTTTTGTGTAATAATCTCAGGGGATAATAAATCACCTTCATTAAAAGTCATTTCAAATTTTATTTTTTCTGATTTATTATTATTTAATTTTCTATTATATTCGATGTAATAATACTTTTTCTCTTCAAAGTATGCTGGAATTTTAATATGAGTATATTCATCTTTTCTTGTCCTTAAAATATATCCAGTTAAATCTCTTGGGTCTAATCTCTGTTCAATTATTATAATACAACCATTTGAATCAATTCTTGACTCAAAACCTTCTGCCCATAGTGTTAATGCTCTTGTTCTCTCTGCATCACTTAAAAGCATTTTAGTATTCATATAATCATCAACAAGCATTAAATCACATCTTTCACCTGTTATACCTCCAAGAGTAGAAAAACCCTTCCTTTCCCCACCAAAATAAGTTTGAATATGAGTTTGTGTATCTTTTTTTAATTCAAAAGTTGGAAATATTTTTTTAAATTCATTATTTTCAATAACTAGTTTCGTCCAATCTATATTTCTTTTTACTAATTCATCAGTATTTGAAATACCAAATATTCTTTCTTGAGGTCTATTCCCTAAAACCCAAGCTGGTAAAGCTCCTGATATAATTGTTGATTTCATTAAACCTGGTGGAATATTTATGATAACTTTTCTATATTCTTTTTCTCTATAAAAACTAGCTTCACAAACCTCACAAAGATAATCAGTTACATAAGTTTCAATTAAAGTTTTGCCGGGAAAAATAGCATTAAATCCAACATTCTTATAAAAGTTTCTAAAATTGGTTTTGTAGGAATCTAAAAACCCTTTTTCTACTAATGAATCTAACTCTATTTGACTTAACATTACTTAATTTTAAACTAAAGTATATTATTGACACTTAATTAAAAATCATAATAATAATAAAAATTAATAAATCAAATACTTTTTATGAAAATTAAATTAGAAATATTAAAAGAATTATATTGTCCATATTCTAAAAAATTTTTGCCAATTGGTCATACTTTAGATTTAGAGGCTGATGAGTATGGTAATGTCATAGATTCATTCTGGGCAGAGCAAATTAAATTTAATGATTATAACAATAATCTAAAAATTATAAAACCTAAAAATAAATAATTATGACTACAAATCCTTATGTTAATCAAACATTAAAACCAGAGAATCCAGTATATAAAGCTGATACGGTTAAACCTTTAATTATTGCACAAGGTTTAGGTGCAGCTTTTACCTCAGGAAATCTTTATGAATTAAACAATAATTTTGAGGATTGGGAAGCCCTTTTGGGAGCTGGTTCACAAGCCTGCTCTTCTGTTAAGGCTTTTAAAATGGTTGATATTTATACTCCATTATCAATTATTCCTATTTCTGATAATGCTTCTGGTGTTGCTGCAACAGGTTCTATCGCTTTTACAGTATCTAATCCGAAAATTGGTATTCTTGATATTATTGTATGCGATGGGATTTTTGATAAATATACTATCAATGTTTTAACCACTTCAACCGCTACTTCTATTGGAGATGAATTAGTTGCTAAAATTACTGCAAACAAAGATTCAGCAGTAACGGCATCTAATTCTAGTGGAACAGTAACCTTTACAGCTAAAAATAAAGGAACTTCAATGAATATGTCAACTATCGCTATTGATGGTTTTGTATCAGGTGTTACCTATACTATTACAGCTTTTTCAGGTGGAGCAACTGACCCAGTTATTACAAACACTTTAGATAAAATTAATGAAGTTCAATATGATTTAATTTTCCCTAAAGCATTCTTATCTGTTGTAAAATCTCATCTTGATGCTAAATGGAATACTCCAGATATGGCTATTGAATCTATTGGGCATTTTGATGATGTTGATACTTATGCTAATATTACTTCATCTCTAGCGGTTAATACTTTAAATACTAAAACAATTCAAAAAGGTTGTATTAAACTAGCAAATGAATCTAATCATAAAGGAGCATCAAAACCAGTTAATCCTTTATTTTTAACTGCATATAGAATTGCCATTAACACTTTGAGAGCATTTCCAGATTCTGCTATTGAAAAATATATGTTAGGTGGCAATATTCGTGGTGGGATTGATAAACTAGGTCTTCCTTATGCAAATAATATTCTTTACCATTTACCAGTTATTAGACAAAAAAACAACTGGACAACAATTGAAAGAAAAGCTATTAATGATTTAGGTGGTTCAACTTATGGTATTGATGATACCGGAACTTACACCTTGACAGAAATTAATTATATGACTTGTTTCAAAAAAGCCACTGAAAGTGCTGATGGAAACACCTATTATAACTTAAATAAAGTTCATACTTCAAGATATGTTAAAGCCTACTTCCAAAAAAAAATTAAAAAATATTGGGCGCAAGCAGGATTGACTGATGGAGCTACTCCTAATATTCCTGATAATAAATATATTGATGTTCAAGGCTTTAGAAATTATATGTCTGGTCTTTATCAAGAACTTGGAGAACTTGCAATTGTTCAGCCTGGAAAACTAACTGATTTCTTAAAAAGTATTGTTTTGAATATAGATACTAAATCTGGAACAATAAGTGGTTCATATTCATTCTTCAATATGGGTCAATTCGAAAGAGCTGACTTTGTAATAACTCCAAAAAATTAATTTATATGACTACAAATCTTAAAAAAGTTAAAATAGACGGAAATGATGTTTGGATTGACGCTGGCTCTTTAAGTAGTGTTGCAGGATTGGGACAAACTATTTCAAGAACAGTAGTTAATGGAAGTTTAACAGACACTAGAATATCAGAAGACCAAACTACTAAAATTGGTTCTGTCTCTTTTACAGTAGCAAATTATGATAAAGTTGGAACTGAACAAAACCCAGCTCTATTATTTAGAAAATTAAAACAAAAAAACTCTACTGGAGGTTGTCAAATCGATATTTTATCTGACTCTGGTGGTGTTGATGTACAACATACTAAATGTTCTCTTATGAATGATTTAGAAGAAAATCATAGCCCTGATGGTTCAGTTAATTTTATATTTCAAAGTAATCCATCTATTTTAACTAACTCATAATAAATATGTCAAATATTAAAATTAATCCTAATTATTCATATAAAAAAAGTATTATAGTTGATATTCCTGATGGTTGTGATATTAAAATTAATAATAATCCTAATCAGATTGTTAAACAAATTGAAATGGTTGGTTTGCCAATAACGGCTATGGAAAGTCTACAAAAAGCAGGAAAAGGCAAAGAAGATATTGCTGGAGCAGAATTTGAATTTTTAATTGAAAATAAATATATTAAGCCACAAGATATAAATGAAAAGTTATCAATAACTTCTATTCCAACAGCTTTAGCTTACGCTTTGCATACTCTTTATATAGACGCTTTTTTATCAACACAGCCAATTTTACAAACGAACAATTAAAACAAATAATAAAATTTGGGTTTTTTGTTAATTGGCAAGATAAATATGATTTTTATGATAAATTTATAAGAGATATTAAAGAATTAATATTTGATTTCTTATATAGAAATAAAAATATATTTACTTATAATGATATTATTAATTTTAGTCTTAATGAATTTAGGCAATGGATTGAAATTGCTAATAATTATTATACAAAAGAAAATGCAAGAATTTTGCAAGAACAAAAAATTGCAGAATTAAAAAATAAGATAAATAAAAATGGCAAACATAAACTCTTCCGGCCCTAAATTTACAATTGAAACGATAGATAACCTATCACCTAAATTAGAACAAGTTGCTAAAAGTGCCAAAAAAGCTAAAAAAGAAATAGATGATTTAGGTAATGAAATTGATGACTTAAATCGAAAAACCTCAAAAAGTAGATTAACTCCTTTAAGCTATACAACTGATTTAACTGGTAAAATAACTGGAGTTCAAAAGTATCAAGGCGCTAGTAGTAAATATACTACTGGAACTATGACTTATGAACAATTTAAGTCAAGTATTAGTGGACAATCAATAGCAGAGTTAAAGAGAATTGATGCAGAAGCTAGAAAAGCTGATTTAAGGCAACAAATGCTTCAAAGACAAAATTTAAAAACTATAAAAGAACTTAATACCTCTCCATCTCTTACATCTAGGGATTTAGCTTTTGATAAAATAAGAAAACCATTAACAGCTAGTCAAAAACTTAGACAGCAAGAATTAGCTTATAAAGAAGCCTATGGTTCATCAATATCAGTATCATCAAAGCAAGCTCAAATGAATGCAATGTTTGCCCAAAATGAAAGAATGAATAAAGAAAGCGCTAAATTAGTTGCAGAACAAACAAAAAAAGAAATTGATGTTAGAAATGAATCATTGGATATAGCTAGAAAACATAATAAAGAATATGCTAAAACTTTATCAGATAAAATAAAACAAGAGAAAAAAGATAATATTAAATTCAGGACTGAACAAGATAAAATTCATCGAAGGTCGGCAAAAGAAAGAGAAAATTTAGAGAAAAAATTTAATAGAGAAGTTCAAAGAAACATTAAAGCTGAGGCAAATGCTCCTTTTTCAGCTATAAAATATAGAACTGATTTAAGAGGAAATGTAATTGGTATAAGCCAAACTAGTAAAATTACTGGTTTTAATGCTGGAATGTATAGTAATTTACAAAGAACAGGTTCAAAACCTTTTGCCGAAACTATTATTGACCCAGAAATTTTAAGAGCTGATAAAGAAGCTAAAAGAGAAGCTAAAAGAGCACAAAGAGAAATTGAAAGACAAAATGAAATGGAAAGAAAAGCTAGGGAAAGAGCTGATAGAAGTAGTTTTATTGGAACATCTAAAAGAGCTTTTAGATACTTAGGAGCTTATAAAGTTGCATCTACATTACAAGAAGCACCGGGAAAAACCTTTGATACTATGAAAGAATTGGATTCATTAAGAAATTCAATGAAAGCAATTCTAGCATCTAAATATAATCCTGGACAAACTAAAGAACAAGATATTATAAATGCTAATAAAGAGGTTGAGTATTTATATGGTTTATCTCAAAGATTTGGCGTTGATATTAGAGCTATTGCTCCAGAGCATAGAAGAATGCTTGGTGCTGGTGGAAAAGATGCAATGCCTTTAGATAAAATTAGAGCTGTTACTGAGGCTGGAGCTTTATATTCTGCTTTGTATGGTTTAAATCCTTCTCAAACTTCAAATCTAATGGTTGGTTTTAGCCAAGTGTTAAGTAAAGGACAAGTTTATTCAGAAGAAGTTAATCAACAAATTAATGAACAAGTTCCGGGATTTTATAAGTCATTATTATTAGCTACTAATATGGCAATAAATGACCCCGTTAATTCTCATAAATATGCACAATATAGAGGAAAGATAAATAAAGAAAGTGATGTTATTGCTTTAATGAAAGATGGTCTTTTGGGTGCTGGTGTTATGCCATATCTAAAACAAGCAAATGAACAAATGTTTGGCGAAAAATTAGATGATAAATTAAAAAGTTTATCTTCTGAATTTGGTAGATTAGGCTCTTCAATTACTGAAATGTCAGACCTAACAACTAAAAAAGCAGTTCCGGCATTTTCTTTATTTGCAAGAACAATTAATCAAGGATTACAACTTGCTATAAAAGGCATGAAAGATAATGAAGGTAATATTGATTATTATAATAATATTGTAGCTGACCCAAATAAGACTATTGGTGAGAAAACTGCTGGTGTATCTATGAAACTAGGAACAACACTTGGAACTTCAGCCGCAGTAGGATTAGCTACTAAATATGCTATTAAATATGGAGCTGGATTATTTGGTAAAACTATTACTGGTGGATTACCTGGTTTATTAGCTGGAGGAACTTTAGCACTTGGAACAATTGGTTATGATTTATATAAAGGAGCTAAGGACAGAGCTGAAAATTTACCAGAAGATGAAAGAAGTTTTGGTGAAAAAATCTTTGCTACTCGTTTTTACAATGAAAGAAAAGAATTTGATAAGATTTGGAATAGAAAAAGTATATCATATAAAGATTTTATGAAGCAAAATTATAATTCAAGTAATGTAATGGATATGATTTTACAACAAACCCCAATATTACCAAAACAACAAATTGAATTAGTTTTAAAAATAGAAGGTGATTTACCAAATGGCTTTAAAATGACACCGGCTAAAACTAATAAAAGCCCAAATACTTATCTTGATTTTACTTTTGATATCGGAAACAATTTGAAAGTTGGAGGTGTTGGTGGCTATTAATTCTTATTGGTATAGAGCTAAATTTACTTGCAATGGTAAAAGTGCTGATTTCTTTTGTGAAATAGCACAAAAACCAGAGTTAGGAAGAAGAACAATTGCTCACGAATATCCTGACTCAATTAAATCAAGATATGTTGAAGATATTGGTGAAATTGCACCTATTTATGTTTTAAATATTTTTATTGAAGCTAATAATCAAACAGGCTCTTCTTATAAAAGAAATAAGAAAAAGTTTGAAGAGGTTATGAGCCAAAAAGGCTTAGGAACTTTAACCCACCCAACAGAAGGAAAAAAGAAAGTTGTTGTTGTTAAATGCCAACTAACTAATGAGCAAATTCAAGGTCAAATTGGTAGAATCGAATATCAAGTTACATTTGCTGAAAGTGATAAAAATAAATTCCCTGAGGGTGTTAATAATGAAAAAAGTTTATTAAATAAATTTTATGATTTAATTGGCAAGAAAAATGCTGATTTATTAAAAAATGTTATTGAAGGAGCTAATGATTTAGCTGAAACTTATAATGAAGTAAGAGATGGAATAGATGAAGTAACAAATACAATTAATGAAGTTATTTCTTTTGGAAATGGTATAGCTGATGAAGTTGCTGGAGTTGTTGCAGATATTAATGAATTACAAAATTCTCTTAATAATTTAATGAGATTACCTGGTCAATTAATTGAAAAATTTAATAATATTTTTTCAAGTGTTTTAAATGCTTTTGATAATTTTTCTTCAAATGTTAAAAACTCTGAACAAATATTTAATTCAGTTCAGTTCTCTTCTAATAAATCTATAAATGCAATTGCAACATATACTAAAGTTGCAAGCTTATCAAATGCACTACAAGCATCTTCACAAATTGAATATACTAATCAAGAGCAAATTGATTCTATGATTAAAAGATTAGATAAAATGTATAATGAATTTAACCAGGCAAAAATCAATGATGAGCTTTATTCATATATTGAAAATGCTAGGATACAAAATATTAAATTATTAAATAGTCTAAAATTAAAATTACCTAATGTTAAAACAATTGAACTTACTCAATCAGTTCCAGCAGTTGTTTTAGCTTATCAATATTATGGTTCTGAAACCCCAACACAATATCAAAATATTATTGATTTGAATAATCCTGAGGACGGAGCTACCTTAAAAGGTAAAATTAACATTTTCTTATAAAATGAGTATAAATATTATTACTGCAACAATTAATGATAAAACTTATACATCTTTTGAGGATTATAATATTACTATAAATCTTGAATCTTTAGTTAATGTTTTTGAATTATTAGTATCGGTTCCAGAAGATGAAATTATAAATCAAGGAGATAGAATTGAAATTAAAATTGATAATGAACCATTAATTGATGGATTTATTGAAAGAATAAAAGAATCAGATAGTAATAATGGTAATTTAATTAAAATTAGTGGAAGAGATAGGCTTTGTGATTTAATTGATAGTAAAGTTGGTGCTAAGATATATAAACCACCAATTGACTTTATGACCCTTTGTAAAAATGTTTTAGAAGCCATTAATTTTAAAGTTATTCCATTTAACAAATTTAACAATTACAAAGCAAATGAAGTATCAATAATAAATAATTATGGGATAATTGATAAATTAGGTTCGGAAGATGATATTTCCCATAGAGATGGTGATTCAGCTTTTGAGATAATTAAAAGATGTGCTGATAAAAGAGGTTTAATATTAACTACTGATGGTTATAGTAATCTTGTAATAAATGAAATTGGCTCAAAAAATTGCAATACTATCTTACAAAGAATTATTGGTGGTAATGAAAATAATATTAGAGAATCAAGCGTTGATAGAGATTGGACTCATAGATTTAATAAATATATTGTAAAATCAACAGCTGGTAATGGTGATGAATCTGGAGAGATGATTGAACCAATACCATTAACAAGCGATAGAATTTTTGTTACTAAAGTAAGAAGAAAAAACTTTGGTTCTTTTATAAATACTCAAGCTGAAACTATTGATAGTGAGGTCAGGGAGACGAGGATTCATTATCATCACATGTCTATGACATCTACTAGAAAAGCAGTTGCTAGAGCTAAATGGGAGGCTAATATTCAAAAAACTAAATCTTTTAGTTATAGTTGCGTAGTTTATGGCTTTAGACAAAATCTTAATGAAAATATTTCTAGTAATCCATTATGGCAAGTTAATAATTTAGTTGATGTTTGGGACGAAAGAAGAAGAGTTTATGGCACTTACTTAATAAAATCTATTAATTATAGTAAATCAAATAATGATGGGACTATTAGTAATTTAGAGTTAGTTGATAAATATGCTTATACTGACTCATTATTTGAGCCAATAACTGAAAGAATAAGAGGTTTAAAAAAAGTAAAAAATAAAGACGCAAGAATATTATGAACAGAGAAATAGTAAATGAATTAATAAAATTAAAAAACACCATAATTTGGGGTAAAATAACAAGTGTTTATACAGAAGATAATCTTATTTTGTTAAAAATATTATTATCTCCCTCAAATGTTGAAATTGATGATGTTATTTTAATAAATCAATCTAAAACTAATACTTATCCAAGTATAGGCACTTATTGTTTAGTTGTAAATCCACCATTAAAAGAAGATGATTTTTATGCTTTTGCTTTTGATGGAGAAAATGCAAATCCAATTAATGAAGGTGAGGTTTGTATATATGCAAATCCTACAAGTTTCGTGCTTTTTAAAGCTAATTCTGATATTGACATTGTTTCAAATTCTAATACAATCAAAATCAATTCTAATGGCATTGAAATTACTGGAAATGTTAAAATAACTGGTAATTTAGAAGTTAGTGGAAATTCGACACTAAGCGGCAATGCAACAACAATAGCTGGAAAACAATTTTTATCTCATACTCATAGTGGGGTAACTACTGGTCCAGGAGTAAGTGGAGGAGTTGTATGACGATGGGTTTAAAAGAATTTAAAGTTGGTGAAACTACTTTATGGGATTTAGACTTTAATCAAGGCAATTCTCTTTACAATGCTATTATAATGTCTTTGTATTGTAATCAAAGAGATGAATCAATCGACATTCCTCAAAAAAGAGGTGGTTGGTATGGTAATCTTATTTTACATACTGATGGCTTTGAACAAGGAAGTTTAATTTGGACTTTAGAGCAATCTAAGTTAGATAATGAAACTGCAATTTTATTTCAAAGTTATATTGAAAGTAGTTTAGAATGGTTATTAACTGATAACCTTGTAAGTGAAATTAATGTTGATTTTGTTAATATTATTGGAAATCAAATTGAAATAATTGAAATTGAAGATATTGATTTTAGTAAAGGAAGTCTTCAAATTCAAATAACAATTATTGACCAAAATGGCAATAATGTTGATTTAAAAAATTTACAATATTTAAGTTATAATGGCGGAGTTTAACACACCAGACACAAGAAAAGAAGTGGTTGATAAATTAGTTGCAGATGTTAGTATTGCGACTAATGGTGATTTTCTTAAAGTTGATTTAAACAAAACATTATTAGCAAGTATTGGTTCAAGAATTTTTGATGTTTATAGAAAATCAGTTCAACAATTTAAACAATGTTTTATTACAACTGCTGATGATAATTATTTAACCCAACATGGAAATGATTTAGGATTACCTATAAACTTAGCTACTCAAGCAGAAGGAAATATAGTTTTTAAAGGAGTGGTAGGAACTATTATTCCAAACGGAACACAATTACAATCTGCAAATGGTATAACCTATCAAACTCAAACTGATGCTACAATTGGATTAAGTCAAATAAATCCTTCTTCAATTTCAAGGACTGGAAGTATTGTTACTGTGTCATTTTCTAACTCTCATAATTTAGCTAGTGGATTTATAATAGACTCCATAACTGGTGCCACCCCTAATGATTTTAATGTAACAAATCAACCTATTGTTGTTTCAAATGATAATACTTTTACTTTTGAAAAAGCTGGAACTGCTGGTTCGCCAACTGGAACTATTGTTGTTCAATGGAAAAGTGCAAAAGTTGCTATTAAATCAACAACAACGGGTTCAAATACTAATCAGATTGCAGGTGCTAAATTAATCACTACTAATACCATTCCTAATATTGATAGTAATGTTTTTGTTGATAATAACGAATTATCAAATGGAACTGATATAGAAGATTATGAATCTTATAGAAATAGATTATTATTTAGAACACAAAAGCCAGTATCCCATTTTAATGAGAATGAAATTATAACACAAGCTAAAAAGATTTCTGGTGTTACTAGAGTTTGGGTATTTAGCCCTTCTGATACCACTTCAACTATTTCTATTTCATCATTGACTAGAAATGGCAATATAGCTACCGCAGTATCAACGGGACATATTTTAACTGATGGTTCTTTTATTAAAATATCTGGTGCCAATCAGAGTGATTACAATGTTAAACAAAGAGTTTTAGTTGATAACAATAATATATATTTTAAGGTATTTAATAGCCCAACTACACCTGCAACTGGGACAATCACTGCTAGTCATTCTTATGTTGAATTAGGGCAAACCAAAATTTTTTTTACAAGAGATAATGACTCTTCAAATATTCCATCTTCTCTTGAAGTGCAAAAAGTTAAAAATGAACTATTAAAAATTAAACCTAGTAATATGATTGAAGAAGATTTAATAGTTTTATCACCAACACCTAATCCGATTAACTTTACATTTACCTCTTTAGAGCCGAATACTCAACTAATGAAAGATGCTATTACTGATTCATTAAAAAATTATTTTAGAACACAAAATAATATTGGCGAGATTGACAAAATTGACAATATTCGAGCTGTTATAGCTAATTCTTTTGACTCAACTGGTGCAAAGCCTAAATATACTTTAAGCTCACCATCAGCAGACATTGTGAATACTTTTAATAAATTATCAACCCTTGGAACTATAACTTTTTAATGCAAAATTATTTACCTAAAACAAAAGAAGAGCATACTAAAACACTAGTTCAATATTTGCCTAATGATAGAGTATTTACAGCAAAAAATTATCAAGAAAGTAATTTATATAAATTATTTCTTGGTTTATCAAGTTCATTTAAAGTAATTGATGATTTATTTTGTTCACATTGGAATAATTTATCAATTTTAACTTGTGATGATTTAAGTTATTTAGAATTATGGGAAGCAAGTGTTGGAATACCTGATAAAATATTTCCAAATACTAATTCACTATCTTTTGAACAAAGAAAGAAACAAGTCTTAGTTAAATTAAGAAGTTTGGGTGTTTTAAGTTTAGAAGATATAAGAAATTTAATAACTTTATTAAATATTGATATTACTATTGAAAATGCACAAACTTTAATAGCACCTCCTTATGTTCCACCTTTTATTCCAGGTTCATTTCCGGAGGTTAGATTTGTTTATAATGTGAGAATGAATCAAACTATATCTAATGATGCTCCACCTTATACTCCACCTTTTATTCCAACTGGTTATTCAAATGAAGTAAGAGAGTTATTATTAGCAATAAAACCAAGTAATACAAAAATTAATTTTTTATAATATGGCAAATAAACAAACAGTATTTGAAAATAATAATAAAACAAAACCAGTAGATGATGGTTGGTTAAATATGGTAAATGAAGAATATATAAAACTTTGCATCGGAACTGGTCAAACGCCTGATGCAGATAATTCGCAAATAGTTAAAGGAGCGATAATTCTTGCATCCCAGGCTTCTTTATTTTGTGTTGATTCAGGAACTACAAATAACTATGTTTTAAATCCAGTTTCACCATTACAAGCCCCACCATCTCTTAGAAATGGTTTGTCAATTAAGTTTACCACTACTAATGCCAATTCAGGTTCTACTAATATTAATGCTTATGGTTTTGGTAATATTTTAGCAAAAAATCAAGATGGAGCTAATTTAGTAGCTGGAGATATTCCTGCCAATACTATGGTTCAATTTTATTATAATGGAACTAATTGGATTTTAGATAAAGGAAC
>VFQT010001797.1_pt1 | contig 24253 bp, 7 predicted proteins | sample 3512381 | NCBI WGS metagenome assembly VFQT01 (sample SAMN10412376, study PRJNA504923) | tailings metagenome | isolation source: Relicate 2 Philex TSF3 active mining site | place: Philippines: Tuba, Benguet | collected 2017-08-29
AACTTCAACCGGAAGTATTCAATTTTCAGGATTACCAACAACTGGTAGTTGGACCATAAATCCTGGATCTTATAATGGCACTGGTTCTACTTTTACCATAAATGGTCAATCACCTGGAAACTATACTTTTACAGTTAAAGATGCTAATCAATGTGTTTCTTCAAATAGTACTACAATTATAAATGCTGCGCCAACCACACCAACAGCGCCATCTATTGGAACAATTACGCAACCTACCTGTGGAAATCCTACAGCAAGTGTTGTATTAAATGGATTACCTTCTGGAAATTGGACTCTTACAAAATTACCTGGTGGCGAAACCTATTCGGCTACAGGAAATTCATATACAGTTACTAATTTAAGCGCTGGAACCTATACATTTACAGTTTTTAATGGAACTTGTAGTTCATCGGCTTCATCAAATGTAGTGATAAATGCAGCTCCATCTATAACACCTCCTACTGTTGGAACAATAGTACAACCAACTTGTACAGTGGCAACCGGAAGTGTGAGTTTAAGTGGTTTACCTTCTGGAAGCTGGACATTAACTAGAGTTCCAGGAAATGTAAATTATGCGTCATCAGGCTCAAGCACTACACTGTCAGCAATACCTGCTGGCACTTATAATTATACAGTAACAGATGCTAATGGATGTATTTCCTCTAATTCAACAACTTTTACAATCAATACACAACCTACTACACCTGTAGCTCCTATTGCAAATGCACAATCTTTTTTAGTATCTGACAATGCAACTGTTGCTAATTTACAAATTGTTAGCGCTGGAACTCCAAAATGGTATGCTTCCGCTTCAGCAGTTACTCCATTAAATAATAGCACATTATTAGCGACTGGAATTTACTACGCTTCACAAACAGTAAATGGATGTGAAAGTAGTGATCGAACTCTTGTAAATGTTTCAGTATTTCCTAATTCTATTGGAGGTGCAGTTTCGGGATCTACAACGGTATGTTCTGGAACCAATTCAACAACATTAACACTCTTAGGATATACAGGAAATATCATAAAATGGCAGCGATCTACAATTGCTGATTTTTCAGCTAATGTTACTGACATAAACAACCTAAACACAACTTATACTGCTACAAATATAAGTACACCAACCTATTTTAGAGCTGTTATTCAAAGTGGAACTGCACCCGTTGAATATTCATCACCGGCTTTCATTGATGTGAATTCCCAAAGTAATGGAGGAACACTTTCTTCATCAACTTCGATATGTAAAGGAGAAACTAGTGGGTTACTAACTGTTTCAGGATTTAATGGAACTATTCTTCGATGGGAACAATCTACTGATGGTGGAACTAATTGGACCACAATTGCAAATACAACAAATAGTTACACTTCAGGACCATTAACTACTACTACTCAATATAGAGTAATAGTTCAAAATGGCGTTTGTTCTGAAGCACAATCAACAGTTGTTACTGTTACAATAAAAAATACACCAGTTATTACAGATATTCCTAACCAACAAGTATGTTTTGGAGAAACAAAAACTTTTGGAGATGCTTTCATTGCAGGACACAGTTATTCTTGGACTTCAGATTTAGGTTATTCAAGCACTTTACCTCAAGTAAACATAACATTCAATCAAGTTGTAACTCAAAACTATACGTACACCATTACCAATACTTCAACTGGTTGTACTGCAGAAGATCAATTTCAACTTATTGTTAACCCACTTCCAAATCCGGTAGTAATTGCAGATACATCTATATGTGATGGAACTAACGTATTAATTGGAGGAAATTCAACTGTAGGTTCTACTTATTCTTGGAATAGTACACCAGTAGGTTTTACATCTACTTCTTCTAATCCATCAGTTAATCCAGTGGTTACTACTACCTATATTGTTGAAGAAACGATTACAGCAACGGGTTGTAAAAACACCAATCAAGTAACTGTTACAGTTCAACCTGAACCAGTAATTACAATAGTAGGTGCGCCACAATTTCATGTATGTGAAACTACTACACAAGTTCAATTACAATCTACAATAACTAATCACACACCATCATCAATAGTATGGTCAAAAGTAGTAGGTTCTGGAACATTTGATTTTACTAATATTGCCAATCCAAAATATAGCCCTAGTCTAGCTGATATTGCATTTGGTTCTGTACGTTTAAGATTAACCGTAACCGGAATTGGAGCTTGTTCTAATAGTTATTCAGAAGAATTAGAAATCATAATTGATAAAAAACCAATTGCCAATGCAGGAACAGACGTAATTACCTGTGGAACAGATCCTATTCAAATTAATGCAACAGGTACTTTACATGCTTCAAATTTAGTTTGGACTTTACCTACTGGAATCACAGGATCATTAGATCAAAGTAATCCTTATATCCCAGTCTTTACTCCAAGTACAGGTGATCAAAATTATGTTGGTCCTATAGTAATAACATTAACTGCATCATCTAATACCACATGTCCTAGCGCAACTGACACCGTTTCGGTTTTAATTACACCAGCACCAAAAGTTGATGCAGGACCGCCAACCGTAACTATTTGTGAAGGATCAAATTACATAGTACCTTTTAATCCAACGGCAGCTCAAAACATTGTAAATAGCACTATTCTATGGACGAATGGTACTGGAGATGGAACAATTGTAGGGGCTAACTCACTCACGCCAACATACATCCCTGGGGCAAACGATATTTTAAATGGATCTGTAACGTTAACCCTAAGCGCTGCAGGAAATAATCCTTGTAGTACACCTGCAACTGACAATATTGTGATAAATATTGTTAAAAATCCAATTGTAAATGCCGGACCAGATCGATTAGTATGTCAAGGTTCAATCAATGTTAATGCATCTATTCAGAATCCGGGTTCAATACTTTGGACGATTCAAAACGGAAATGGTAATTTTGTTGATCCTACGGCGATTAGTCCAATTTATATCCCTGCTCTTAGCGACTTAAATACTACTGTTACCTTTACTGTTACCGTAACCCCTATGAATAGTTGTGGTCCAAGTGTATCAGATAGTGTATTATATACAATCAATGCCACACCAAGTGTAGTAGCTGGAGCAAATGCTACAATTTGCCAAAGCAATTCAACTTATCAATTACAAGCTACTGCTACCAATACAACTTCAATTACTTGGACTTCCACAGGTTCTGGTTCATTTGATAACATTCATAATGAAGACCCTATTTATACGTTAAGCCCTGGTGATATTACCGCTGGTTCAGTATCATTTACAATTACAGGAACACAAGCTGGTTGTTCTAATGTTACCGATACAATGGTATTAACCATTCAAAAAAATCCTACTGCTAATGCCGGCGCAGCTCAAGTTATCTGCCAAGGAGAGATGGTTGTATTACCAGGAACTGGAACAAATTCAAGTGGATACAATTGGATAAGAAATGGTGGTGCTGGTACTTTTATAAATACCAATACTAGCAATCCAACTTACATGTCCCAACCTACTGAATCGGGAACCATATATTTAACATTAATTGCCAATCCAATTGCACCGTGTAATGTTACGGCAAGTTCAAACACAACAATAACAATTATTCCTAATGCAACTGCAGATGCTGGTTTAGATGCGCAAATTTGTGAAGGTGGATCGTACCAAATTACAACCGCAACTGCATCAAATAATATTGGCGTTCAATGGACTACAAATGGAGATGGAACTTTTACAGGAGGTTCTACAATTTCTCCAACCTACACCCCTGGTCCTAGTGACAACAACAATGGGTCGGTTACTTTAACATTAGTAGCAACTAAAAACTATCCATGTAATGCGAATGCTGTGGATGAAATGACCTTAACTATCAACAAAATACCTACAATAACAGTTATTAATCCTAATGTAGATTTATGTGTGGGTGACCCATCCTATATTGTTACCGGAGTAGTACCTTCAAATTATGATACGCTTACATGGACTAGTTCTGGTTCTGGAACGTTTGCACCCAATAACAGTGTCATTGCACCAACATATTTTCCATCTGCAAGTGATTATACCTTAGGAACTGTAACATTAACTTTAACTGCAGCAAGAAACCCATTAAATTGTAATTCTTCTACTTCAAATACAATTACGTTGCATTTCATAAGTCCACCTACTGCTGATGCTGGACCTGCAAATGCTACTATTTGTGAAGGTACAAGTTATGTTACTGTTGGAACCGATGCGACAGATTATTCTAATGTAACTTGGTCTACCACAGGAACAGGTACTTTTACAAACGCAACGACTTTAACGGCAACTTATACTCCTTCGGCAGCAGATTATAATTTAGGCTTTGTAGATTTAACGTTGATGGCAAATCCACTAAATCCATGTGCAGCTCCTGCAACCGATGTCATCCGATTATTTTTACAAAAATTACCTGTTATTAACCTTACAACAAATGATGCTATTTGTATCACACAGAATTCATATGGTATTGGCGGAACAACCGTTACTGATTATGACACCAACTCAATAGTATGGACTACATCTGGAACAGGTACTTTTTCCCCATCAGGAAATCCTTTAAATCCAGTTTACAATCCTTCAAATGCTGATATGGCATCAGGATCTGTAACTTTAACCCTAACTGTAAATTCAATTAGTCCGTGTGTTGTTCCTGTATCAAGTTCATTGGTTTTATCTATCCAAAAACTTCCAGTTGCAAATGCAGGATTTAATATAACTAGATGTGCAACTCCATTTCAAATTACAGATGCGACAGCTGATTTAAGTACAGTATCGAATTTAGTTTGGTCAACATCGGGTACAGGTACATTTGATTTTACGAACATCATAGATCCAATTTACACACCTAGTGCAGCTGATATTTTAAGTATTAACCCAATTCGATTGACCTTAACCGCCAATCCAATAGCTCCATGTGCTGTACCTTTAGTAAGTTTTATTGATGTAACCTTAATTAAAACACCTAGTATAACAGTTGTAACTCCGCAACCAACCATTTGTGAAGATGAAACCAATGTATTAGTTAATGGTACAGTTGTTCAAAATGCAGCTTCATTCAGTTGGACCTCAACAAACGGAACGGGTACTACTATTTCAAATGCAACTTCGTTAACTCCAATTGTAACACCCAGTTTGACGGATATAAATAATAATTATATCGATTTAACACTCACTGCAATACCAAATGCGCCTTGTAGTACTAATGTAACAAAAACAGTTCGCATTCCAATACAGAAAAAACCAATTGTAAGTACAGGTGCAGCCCAAACAATTTGTGAAGGAAGTGTCATTACAACAACAGGTGCATTATCAAGCAATGTGACCAATTTAACTTGGAATAATAATGGTGGAGACGGTACATTTACAACTTCAGAATTAAATACTATTACTGAATATACCCCTGGACCTCTTGAAATTGCAAGTGGTCGTGTATTATTAACGTTATCAGCTGATGCAATAGCGCCTTGTGTTGGATCAGTTAGTTCTACTGTGGAACATTTGATTACAAAAAATCCAGTAATCACAGTAAATCCTACTCAAGTTACTATTTGTGAAACGGAAACCTATCAAGTACCATTGAGTCAAATTACGGCAACTAATCCAACTTCAATAGCTTCAATTCAATGGACAACAACTAATCCAAGCTCATTAACAGGAAGTACGACTTTTACGCCGACTTATACCCCATCGGCTGCGGATATTTCTGCTGGATTCGCGAATTTAGTTTTAACTGTAACTCCAATTGCGCCTTGTGCAACACCAATAGTAAATACTATACGAGTAAATATTACTAAGAAAGCTACTATAGATGCTACACAAGCCAATTATACTTTTTGTGAAAATACACCAAAACAACTAAATGCAGTATTTGACCATCATGACCCAGCAACTATTAGTTGGGCAATCGTTTCAGGTTCTGGAACTCTATCTGGGATAAATTCACCTACTCCAATATTTACCCCAGACACTTCAAGCACAACCGTTATCATTGAAGTAAGTGTAAACAGTAATACACCTTGTACCGAAGTAACAACACAACAATTTACATTGGATGTAATTAAAAAACCAATTGTAACTTTTGCTAACACAACGGATATCATTTGTAATTCACAAACTTCCTATGCTTTAAATGCAACTACTATTGCTGCAACGGTTACAAATACTACCGCTAATACAACCTATTTATGGACCACTACTGGAACCGGAACATTTGCAAACAATACAGCATTAGTAACAACTTATAATTTTTCTGCAGCTGATTTATTATTGAATACGATAACCTTACGTTTAACAGCTCAGTCAGATGCTTTATGCGCTATGACTGACTTTGAGGAAATAGTAATTACCATTAAACCAGCCCCAATTGTAACCACAACACCAAATGAAACTATTTGTGAAGGAACAGTATTTACTGCAACAGCAATAGCAACCCATGAAAATTCCGTATTATGGACAACAAGCGGAACTTCTAATGGTACATTTGAAAATGCAAATTCTGAAACAGCTCAATATACTCCAGGAAGCAATGATGTAAACGGTTTTACACTTCTATTTACTGCTTTTGGCGACCCAGTATGTTCGGTAGCAACCGCAACGAAAACAGTTACTATTCAAAAACGACCGATACTTGATGCTGGTGTTGAAAATAGAAATATTTGTTCTAGCGAACCTTTCCAAATAACTGGGGTTACTGGTCAAAATAATGGAACGATTTCTTGGACTTCAAACTCAAGTAGTGGAGTAAATAGCGGTACTTTTAGTAATACTTCTATTTTAAATCCAATATATAACCCAAGTGCAGCTGAAATTGCAGCAGGTACACCTATTATATTGACTGTAACATCTCAATCAATAGCACCATGTACTGGTACTGTTACTGATTTTGTTATTTTAAATTTAACACCAACTCAAGTAGTTAATGCAGGTTTAAATCAAACAATTTGTGAAGATGACGTTGTTAGTTTAGTAGGTTCAGCAAGTAATTCTTCTAGTTATACTTGGACAACTTCTGGAACTGGTACATTTAGTAATATTACTTCATTGACTACTAATTATATCCCAAGTAGTGCCGATATACTAAACGGAACAGTTATATTAACTTTAGAAGCAACAAGCAATACAACATGCCCACCTGCAACTGATAGTGTAGTAATTACTATTCATAAAAATCCTACTGCAAATGCAGGTATCGCAGCTACAATTTGTGAAGGGTCCAATTATACTTTAGTTACTGGAGAAGCAAATGCAACAAATTATTCTTCATTAGTTTGGACAGCCACTGGACCAGGTGCATTAGATGTTACTACAATAAATACGTTAACACCAACTTATATTCCAGCTGCAGGGCAAACAGGAACAGTAACATTAACACTTACCGCGACAGGCTTCACTGAATGTGCTCAAGATGCGATTTCTGTTAAAACAATCACTATTGTACCAGAACCTTTTGTAACAGTAACAAGTCCTAAAACAATTTGTGAAGGTTCTACATTAACCATCACAAATACAGATGCTTCTGCAACTAATTATTCTAGTCTTCAATGGAGTGCTTCAAATGGTTTAGGTACATTTACACCAAATAATACAACCGCTACAACCTATACTCCTGCAACAGGTCAAACTGGTAATGTAACATTATCTTTGACTGCTACTTCTGCAAATGGAGTATGTCCTAGCAGTGTTGGAAATATTCAATTGAATATTATTCCAAAACCAATAGTGGAAGCAGGAAATAATGGAACCATTTGTCAAACAGGTACTTATACAGTTACTGGAGCAAATGTTCAACATTCAAATTTATTTTCTTGGAGCGTGGCAGGCCCTGCAACAATTCAAGCAGGTACTGAAACAACGCTAAACCCAATTATTGTACCAACTACAGGTGCAACTGGAACGGTTACAGTTACTTTAACAGCTACAGGATTGGGAATATGTCCTGTTACAGTTACCGATAACTTAACTATTCAAATAAATCCAAGACCTACTGTAAATGCTGGGGTTGATGGATTATTATGTGAAGGAACAGGCTCATACCAATTAAATGGAAATGTTACTGATGCTACTAATTATTCTTGGACCACTACTGGTGGAGGTACAATACAACTTACAGCTAATCCATTAGCGCCCTTATATATTCCAAGTGCTAGTGATTTTAATACTTCAACAGGTGTAAATGTTATTACTATTACGCTAAATGCCACAACTACCAATGGATGTAGTGCTGCAACCGACAGTATGCAACTTACATTGTATGCAAAACCAAAAATTTCAGCTGGAATTGACTTAGTTGCCTGTGAAAATAACACATCTGTATTATTAAATGGTGCAAGTGTATCTAACTATAATTCTGGATATACTATTTCTTGGACTTCTTCTGGAAATGGTACTTTTGATTATACTGGTTCAAATGGGGGAATTAACCCTGTATACGTATTTGGTTCAAATGACACCTCAAGTGTTACCTTAACTATGTCGGCATTACCTAATGCAAATTGCTCACAGGTGGCTGTAACAGATTCAATGACCATCACTATAAATCAAAATCCGGCTATTACTTCAACATCGAATGTTATTTCAATGTGTGGTGAAACATTTACTTTGCCTGATTTAGTTACTGTTTCTAATAGCAATAATTTATTATGGACCAATATTACAGGAGTCTCTGGCACACCAGGAACTTTGACAAATGTTACTTCAGAAACACCAACTTTCACTCCATCAGTAAATGAAATTGCTAACGGATTTGTTTTATTACAATTAACAGCAACGCCTATTTCTGGATGTAGCTCACCGGCAACCACAACTATAAGAGTAAATTTACAACCGAAGGCAAAAATTAATCTTGTACCAAATGTTAGTACAAACATTACGGCCTGCCAAGGTCAAGTTATTAGAATCAACAATATTGCATCAGTTGAAGATTATTCAACATTTTTGTGGACCGAAAATGGAACGGGTTCAATTGTTCCTTCAACATTAAATACACTTAATCCAGAATACACTCCTGGATTAAATGAAACTGGTGTAGTTACTTTCACATTACAAGCTACCAATTTAGCCCCTTGTACTGGTTTGGTTTCTCAAATTGTAACCGTAACAATTGTTCCTCAACCTACTGTAAGTGCAGGACCTGATGTTACCATTTGCCAAAATACACCATTGGCTTTAAATACAGCTACAACAAGCAATAGTAATTCAATTACTTGGTCTAGTTCACAAAATAGTAATGGCACCTCCAATCCAACCTATTTAGGAGGCTCATTCTCTAATGTTAATATAATTAATCCAACCTATACTCCAAGTCAAGACGATATCAATTTGGGTTATGTTTATTTAACCGTAAGAGCGGCAAATACAGCATGTAATTCTTTAGTTACCGATGTAATTAAAGTTACGATAACACCTCAAATAACTGTTGCTGCTGGTTCTGATGCAACTATTTGTGAAGGAAGCGCCTTTACATTAGCTGAAGCTTCTCACACTAATGCTGTGAGTTACACTTGGACGAGTTCTCAAAACAGTAATGGAACTTCAATTCCTACGTATATTTCTGGTTCGTTCAGCAGTAATTCGATATTAAATCCAGTATATACGCCAAGTTTAGATGATATTAATTTAGGGCATGTTTACTTAACGATTACAGCAACTGGAGGAACTAATTGTCCAATAGCAACCAGTCAAATGAAATTGACGATTGTTAAACAACCAACGGTATCTACTACAGATGTTCAAATGTGTATGAACACGCCTCAAATCAGTCTAAATGGTAATGCAACTAATTACCAATCATTAAACTGGAGTATTTATAGCGGCCCTGGAAGCATTTCACCTAATCCATTAAATCCATTAAATCCAACATTTATTTCTGGCATATCAGGCTTAAATACTGTTCAAACTACAGTTGTTAGATTATATGTTGCTCCAATCCCAGGATGTGTACAAGCTACAGCGGTTTATGATGATTTAATAATTACAATTCAACCGTTACCAAGTGTTGAAGCAGGTTCCAATGGTGCCGTTTGTTATTTGCCAGGTCAACCAATAGTACCTTTTGCAATAACGGGTACAACGGTAACTAATGCAAGTAGCCAAAGTTGGACATCATCAGGCGTAGGAGTATTTAATACTGGAACACCTGTAACTTATCAATCTTTTAGTACAGTTTGTAGTACCGAAACATTAACTTTAACTGCTAATGGAATTGGTGCATGTAGCACAAGTACGGTTTCAGACAACATAAATCTTACCATAAATTGTGCTGTACCAAGTTTAGGGACAATCACTTCAAATGCACCTGCAACAGTTTGTCAAGGTACAACGGCTACCTATACTATTCCTGTAAACACGGCTATTCAAAGCTATACATGGAGTGTTCCAACCGGTGCTACAATTCAATCTGGACAAGGTACAAATGCAATTACAGTTCTTTTTGGTGCTAACTCTGGAAATGTTTCGGTAACTGGAAATAATGGTTGTGGAAGCACTATTGCGAGTACTCCAATTACTGTAAATACCCTACCAACAGGAGTTTCAATAACTGGACCTCAAACAGTATGTGCAGGTGCAACTAATTTAGTTTATACAGCTTCTACAATTCCTAATGCCACAACATATGTATGGACATTACCAAATGGAAGCACAGTAATTACATCAACAAATACCATTACAATAGCTATTGGTGTAAATGAAACATCAGGAAATTTAAGCGTTGCAGGAAATAACTCATGTGGTTTAGGTTCCTCATCTTCTGCATTCCCAATAACAATTAACCCTAAACCGGTACTTACAAGTACATTAAATCCAGCTGCACTATGTAGTGGAACCGTATTTAATTACATACCTACAACTGCAACTATTGGAAGTACATTCTCTTGGACACGTGCAGTTCAACCTGGAGTTTCAAATGCGGCTGCTTCTGGAACTGGAGGAATTACGGAAACTTTGATAAATTCAACAACAAGTGATGTAATTGTTACTTATGAAATTACAATTACAACGACAGAAGGCTGTACTAATTCACAATTTATTAGTTTTACACTATATGCTGCTCCTAGCCTAACATCTAATCCAACTCCAGATGCTATTTGTACAGGAAGTACATTTAATTATACACCTTCTTCATCTACTACTGGTGCAATATTATGGCAAAGAAATGCTACTTCAGGAATTCTTGAAGCAGCTAATAATGGTACAGGACTAATAAATGAAGTACTTACAAATACAACTAATTCACCAATAACTGTTACCTATTTACTTACGCTTCCTGCAACAACAAATGGATGTTCGAATACAACACAAATAACAGTTCAGGTAGTTGTGAATCCAAACAATACGGTTTCATCGGCTTCAAGTACACCTACATTATGTATTAATACGATTTTACCGTCTATTACACATACTACAACAGGTGCAACAGGTATTGGAACTCCTACTGGTTTACCTCAAGGTGTAACTCCTACATGGGCTGCCAATACAATTACCATTTCCGGCACGCCAACCGTATCAGGTACATTTAATTATTCTATTCCGTTAATTGGAGGATGTGGTACGGTAAATGCAACTGGAAGTATTACAGTAAATCCAAACAATACAGTAACTGTAGCTTCAAGTACTCCAACTTTGTGTATCAATACTACTCTTACTCCTATAACGTATACAACAACAGGTGCTACTGGAATTGGAACAGCAACAGGTTTACCTTTAGGTGTAACAGCTTCTTGGATTGCCAATACCATTACAATTAGTGGTGTTCCAACAGAGTCAGGTACTTTTAATTACAACATCCCATTAACTGGAGGTTGTGGAGGTGCTGCTACTGGAACAATTACTGTGATTCCAAGTAATACAGTAACTCCTGCCGTTTTAACTCCAACATTATGTATCAATACGCCTTTAACACCTATTATTCATACTACAACAGGTGCAACGGGTATTGGAACTGCAATAGGTTTACCTACTGGTGTTACTGCTTCTTGGGCTTCAAATACCATTACCATAAGCGGTGCTCCTACCGTTTCTGGAACGTTTAATTATTCCATACCATTAACTGGTGGTTGTGGCACAATAAATGCAACAGGAAGCATTATTGTAAATCCTGACAATACGGTTACTTCATCTGCAAGTAATCAAAATGTATGTATTAATTCACCTTTAACACCTATTATCCATAACACAACTGGTGCTACTGGAATAGGTGCAGTTTCTGGCTTACCTTCAGGGGTAACAGCAACTTGGGCTGGAAATATAATCACGATAAGTGGTACGCCAACAGCTGCAGGTATATTTAATTACAGCATTCCACTAACAGGTGGATGTAATACTGTATTTGCTACTGGAACGATTACTGTAAATCCAAACAATACTGTAACGCCATCATCTGGACCACAAACAGTATGTATCAATACGATTTTAACAACAATTACACATAATACTACTGGTGCAACTGGAATTGGTTCAGTTACTGGTTTACCTACTGGTGTAACAGCTTCTTGGTCAGCTAATACTATTACCATAACTGGTGCCCCTACTACAATAGGAACATATAATTATAGCATACCATTAACAGGAGGTTGTAGTGTGGTGAATGCTACGGGTACTATTATTGTAAATCCAGATAATACAGTTTCATCAGCTTCTAGTTCGGAAATATTATGTGTTAATACAATTTTAACGCCAATTACTCATACAACTACTGGCGCAACAGGTATAGGAACAGCAACAGGATTACCTACTGGTGTAACTGCTTCTTGGTTAAGCAATACCATTACAATTAGTGGTGCGCCAACAGTATCAGGTATATTTAATTATAGTATTCCTTTAACTGGTGGTTGTAATACATTGTTTGCTACTGGAAGTATTGTTGTTAATCCTAGTAATACAGTAACTCCTTCATCTGGACCGCAAACATTATGTATTAATTCGCCTTTAACAGCAATTACACATACCACTACTGGCGCAACCGGTATTGGAACAGCAACAGGTTTACCTTTAGGTGTAACAGCTTCTTGGTTAGCCAATACCATTACTATTAGCGGCGTTCCAACAGAGTCAGGTACTTTTAATTACAACATCACTTTAACAGGAGGTTGTGGAGGTGCTGCTACAGGAACAATTACTGTAATTCCAAGTCATACAGTAACTCCTGCCCTTTCTACACCTACATTATGTATCAATACGCCTTTAACACCTATTATTCATACTACAACTGGTGCAACGGGTATTGGAACAGCAACAGGTTTACCTTTTGGTGTAACCGCTTCTTGGGCTTCAAATACCATTACCATAAGCGGTGCTCCTACCGTTTCTGGAACGTTTAATTATTCCATACCATTAACTGGTGGTTGTGGCACAATAAATGCAACAGGAAGCATTATTGTAAATCCTGACAATACGGTTACTTCATCTGCAAGTAATCAAAATGTATGTATTAATTCACCTTTAACACCTATTATCCATAACACAACTGGTGCTACTGGAATTGGTGCAGTTTCTGGCTTACCTTCAGGGCTAACAGCAGCTTGGGCTGGAAATATAATCACGATAAGTGGAACTCCAACAGCTGCAGGTGTATTCAATTATAGCATACCACTAACTGGAGGTTGTAATTCAGTTTTTGCTACTGGAACGATTACCGTGAATACAGTTCCAATAGTAACTATAACCAATCCAGCACCTGTATGTTCTCCAGCAACCGTTGATATTACTTCAACAACAATTGGTTCTACGCTAGGATTAAGTTATACGTATTGGAATAATAGTGCGACAACAATTGCATTAGTAAATCCGAGTACCGTTTCTATTTCTGGAACCTATTATATAAAAGGGACAAATTCTTTCGGATGTTCAACTGTAAGTCCGGTTGTAGTGAGTATCAGTCCATCTCCAACCGCAACAATTACGGGCCAAAATAATTTTGTTATTTGTCAAAATGGAACGCAACCACAAATAACATTTACAGGTTCAAACGGAACAGCACCTTACACCTTTACTTATCAAGTAATTAGTAATGGTAGTGCTGGGCCAACACAAACAGTTACAACGTTAGGAACTAGTACAAGTTCAACAATTTTATTCCCAACGACAGTTTCTGGAAATCATTCCATTAATTTACTATCAGTTCAAGATTCAAGTGCTGGATTATGTAATTCAACTAATATAGCATTACCAAATACAGCCTATGTAACAATTCAACAAGTAGGTACAATAGTACCAAGTAACCAAGCTGTAGTTTCACAAACTGTTTGTCAAAATACTCCAATAGCGCCTATTGTATTTAGCATTGGAGGAGCTTCAACCAATGCTTTTGTAACCAATTTACCAGCCGGATTAAGTGGAAGTTACTCCTCGGGAACGTTTACAATTTCGGGCACACCATTAGCAACTGGAGTATATAACTATGTAGTGAATACATCAGGTTCAACAAACGGTTGTAATTCAACTTATACAGGAACTATTACAGTAAATTCAAATGATAGTATAATTGCATTAGTACCAGCGACTATTAATCAAACGGTTTGTAATACTGTGGCTATTCAACCTATCATATATAACCTAGGTGGTGGTGCAACTGGGGGTATTGTAACTTTTAGTCCTTCGCAACCTATAGGAATTACATGGTCATTGGTTAATAATGTGATTACAATTTCTGGCGCTTCAAATACTATTGGTACATTTACCTATACAGTAGAATCATTTGGAATTTGTGGTCAATCTAGTGCTTCTGGAAATATAACTATTAATCCTAGTGCAACCATTTCATTAGTTTCAGGAAATCCAAATACAACTGTATGTTTAGGTAGTTCATTTGCATTACTTATCCAATATAGTATTTCTCCGGCTAGTGCTACAATGGTGGTTTCAGGATTACCAACGGGTGTTTCATTTAATCCAACAACAGGTATTATTTCTGGTACTCCAACGCAAAGTGGTACGTTCCCATATAGTATATCATCTACAACAGCATGTGGAAATACTCTTACAGGAACAATTACAGTGAATCCTTTACAGTCAATAGCATATCTATCTGGAAATACCAATCAAGTAGCGTGTCAAAATACACCTATTGATCCTATTAATTTCTTAGTATCTGGAGGAGTAAATACAATTACTGTTACTCCAACTTTACCTGCTGGAATTACTTATAACATTGTTAACGGTATTTTAACCGTTTCGGGTACACCAACAAGTCCAACTAGTGTAGCGCAAAATTTCACTTTAACTACGCAAGGAACTTGTGGTCCATCAGCAATATACAGTATAACTTTTGATATTAGACCTGAAGCTATAATAACCCTAACTGCTGGTTCTGGAAGTATTACTCAATCGGTTTGTCAAAGTTCAGCTATTACTCCAATTACCTTTACAATTGGTGGAGGAGCGACAGGAATTATTACACCTAACCTTCCAGACGGATTAACATTGAGTTATGATGCCGGAACAAGTGTTTATACTATTCAAGGAAATCCATTAGTTAACGGAATATTTAACTTCCCAATAACTACAACAGGATGTCCTCAAACTTTATTTGTAACTATTTCAAATGTAAATACAGCAGTAGGAATAGTATTAACTTCAGCTGCAGGCACTGACAATCAAACGCTATGTCAACCAAGCTTTAATACTCCTATTCAACCAATTACATATAATGTTATTGGAGCAACAAGTATTGTGGCAAATGGACTACCACCTGGAGTAACAGCAGTATTTTCTGCAACTACAGGACAATTAATTATTTCTGGAACTCCATTAGTATCTGGAATATATAATTATACTGTAACATCGCAACCTTGTTCGATTGTTAAAGCAGGTGTAATTAGAGTTTCTACACCAATATCTGTAACGAATGAAGTTGTAACAAACGTTTCTTGTAGTAATGAGAATGATGGTGCTATCTCGGTGACCATTGTGGGCGGAGTATCAGTTAATGGGCTGTATGCTATTCGTTGGAATGGACCAAATGGTTTCCAACAAAATCAAACTACAATCACAGGACTGGCTGCAGGTACTTACACATTAACTGGAACCGATGCAATAGGATGTCCTATTCCAACAATGAGTTATACCGTGTTACCGGCTCAACCAATAACCATTTCATTACAATCTTCAACAAATGTAAGTTGTAATGGCGTATTAGGATGTGCTAATTTCGATATAACTGGTGGAAGTGGCATATATACCGATTTTACTTTACAGTATTTAGATCCATCATTACAAACTTTAGTAACATTACCTCCACCAGCTAACAATAACTATTTTAATATTTGTAATTTAAGAGCTGGGGTATATTACTTAACCGTTGAAGACAGTAATGGATGCTCTACGATACCTTACCTATTTACCATTTATGATTATAGCGCATTATCGATTGAAAATATCACAATGGATGATGATTTATGTGAAGATAATCCTGGTAAAATTAGAATTAATGTAAATAGTCTTGATCCAAACTTAACATTCTATTATAATGATGTTTTAGTTCCATTTGTTGATTTAGGTAATAATATGTATGAATTATCAATAAACACACCTACTACTCCATTTGGAATTGTAAAAGTTACAAATAGTCAAAATTGTTGGAGAGAAATTCGTGTTTCTACTGCAATACTTACTCCAGATTTTGAATTTACATCAAATGATTTTCAAAATTATGGTTATTATTCTGTGAATGAAAGTGTACAATTTACTCACTTAGTCGATATGAATGCAATTCCAGCTGAATATGACTATATTGTATGGGATTTTGGTGATAACACACCTTTCAAAGTGTTTTATAACCCTGAAGATTTATTACCAAATTCAAATGGTGAGAATTTTGAAACCGTATTCCATACTTATACAACCAACGGAATTTATGAAATCACTTTAACTGTTTACAATAGTTTTGGGTGTTCAAGAACCATAAGTAAAACTATAGTTATAGGAAGTGGAGCCACTATGATGCTGCCAACAATTTTTACTCCTAACAATGACGGAATAAATGATTATTTCAGACCTTCATTGCTAGGCATTAAGGATATTGCAATGCAGATTTATGACAATTGGGGTAATTTAGTATATGAAATTGAATCTGAAGTTGCATTACTAGGACCAGATTGGGGTTGGAATGGAATTGAAAAAGGTCAAAGCGAACCAATGAATAATAATTATAGATATTACATTATAGCCACTGCTATTAATGATGTTAAAATTGAGAAAGAAGGTAGATTCCTACTTGTAAAATAATTAAATATGAAAAAGAACAACAGCTTTTTACTTTTAATACTATTATTTTCGACTATAGCATTTAGTCAAGATTATATATATAAAAATCAAAACATGGTACCAGGATCTATAAACCCTAGTTTCTATGGGTTTGGAGATTCTTCAAAAGCAGGTATAATTTATAGTTCAGAAGGTTTTAATCAAAATAGTAAAATGGATAATAGATTTGCTTTTGCCAACCATTATTTTGATAATTATGATTTTTCATTAGCCGTAGATGTCAATTCAATGCAAATTAGTTCCTTAGGTTATACATCAAATTCTGCGAATCTACATTACATCTATAAAACCCAACTTAATGATGAATGGATTTTTAATCCTTCGGTATCTGTAGGTTTTGGAAGTACAAAACTAGACTTTAATTCGTTAGTTTTTGAAGATCAATTAAATGTATATACTGGTTCAATTGTAGGAATTTCAAATGATCCTATAAATATCAACAATAATGTAAATTATTTTGATGTTGGTGCTGGAGTTAGCTTCTATAATACGAGTGATTTTTTTGCTGATAATTCTGATATTTTACTTGGGGCAAATGTTAGACATATCAATAGACCCGAAACATCATTTAATAGTGAAGCTTCTAATTTTAAAGATCTATTTGTTTCGTTACAAACAGGAATTCAATTTGATATCAATAAATATAATCAAGGCTTTTTACCTTATTATTCTTATTTGTATTTTTATAATACTTTCTCAAAACAAGGGGCAAAATCAAGAATTGACTTATATCAAGAAGCTATTTTAGGAAATGTAGGATTTGGGCTTAATCAGCACTTTAATAATTTCGATGGTTTTTCAGTTTCTCAATTTGGTGCATCGCTATCTGTTTTCATTGAAGAAATTGAAGTTGGAGCTAATTATTCTGTTGAAATGGGAGGTAGTAAAATTGCTGGAGCAACTTATAATACATTTGAATTATATATTACATTTGATTTTAATCCATTTAAGAAAAATAGAAGAGGCGATAATAGTAGATTTTATGATATGAATTAAAAAATCATTCTATTTCTAGATCTAAATTTACAGCATTATAAAGAGTTATTTAATGATAACTATTTATTGTTTTATAGCCGTTTCAAAGGGAATTCGATTGAGTAAACTACGTCCTAACGTTACTTCATCGGCATATTCTAATTCGTCACCCACAGCAATTCCTCTTGCAATAGTTGATGTTTTAACAGAATATTCTTTGATTTGTTTGTAAATATAAAAGTTTGTCGTGTCGCCTTCCATTGTGGAACTTAATGCAAAAATAATTTCTGACACTCCTCCCCCTTTAACTTTATCCACTAAAGAAGTTATTTTAAGTTGGGAAGGGCCAATACCTTCAATTGGTGAAATTTTACCTCCCAATACATGATAAACTCCTTTAAACATATTAGTATTTTCCAAAGCCATAACATCACGCACATCTTCAACCACACATATAATTGATTTATCTCGTGACGAATTCGAACAAATGGAACAAACTTCAGCATCTGAAATAGTATGACATGTAGCACAAAACTGAATATCTTTTCGCATCGTTGCCAATGCTTGAGCTAATTCTTCTGTTTGTTCTAAAGGCTGTTTTAATAAATGCAACACCAATCGCAAAGCAGTTCGTTTACCAATTCCTGGTAATTGTGCCATTTCATTGACGGCGTTTTCTACTAATTTTGAAGGCAATTCCATTTCACAAAAGTAACAAATTTTACTCGTTAGTTTATTTGAAAAAGTGAAGATTATTTATGTAAATTGCCACTATTAAAATTAAATAGAAAAATGAGTCCATTTGCAATTTTATCGTTAATCGTAGTTTACTTTGGTTTACTATTTATCATTTCTTATTTTGTAAGTAGAAAAGATAGCGGAAATGAAGCTTTTTTTAAAGCCAATAAAAATTCTAAATGGTATTTAGTAGCCTTCGGAATGATTGGTACGGCTTTATCGGGTGTAACCTTTATTTCGGTACCAGGCGAAGTAGGAAATCCAGATTTGCAATTCAAATATTTTCAATTTATTCTAGGGAATGCTATTGGATTTCTAATTATTGCTAAAGTATTATTGCCGCTTTATTATCGGATGAACCTTACTTCTATTTATGGTTACATTGAACAAAGACTAGGGACTGTAAGTTATAAAACCGCTGCTTCCATTTTTCTGATTAGCAGAACGATTGGTTCGGCGTTTAGATTGTATTTAGTAGTTATTGTTTTACAACGTTATGTCTTTGACTATTACGGAATTCCGTTTGCATTAACTGTTCTCATTTCGTTAGCATTAATTTTTGCCTATACTTATAAAGGCGGTTTAAAAACTATCATTATTACTGATACACTTCAAACATTTTTCTTAGTTTCTTCGGTATTTTTAACAATTATATTTATTTGCAATCATCTTGATTTAAGCTTTTTTGAAGCCTTTGAAACCGTAAAAGAAAGTCAGTATTCTAAAATATTCTTTTTTGATGATTACCAAAGCGGCAATTATTTTTGGAAACAACTTCTTGGCGGAATTTTTGTAACTATTGCAATGGTAGGCCTTGATCAAGATTTAATGCAAAAGAATTTGAGTTGTGCAACCATTAGCGAAGCACAAAAAAACATGTTTACGTTTACCGGAATTTTTGTGTTAATCAATATTTTCTTTTTAAGTGTTGGTGCACTTTTATATATCTATGCTGCAAAAAACGGCATTGATGTTCCGCTTGATTTAGTTTCAGGAAAAGAAAGAACCGATTTATTATTTCCTGAAATTGCATTTAATCATTTAACATTGATTCCGGCAATTGTATTTTTGTTAGGATTAACTGCAGCTACTTTTGCTACAACCGATTCTGCTTTAACTGCTTTAACTACATCATTTTGTGTTGATTTTTTAGGAATGGACAAAGCTGCTAATCAAAATAAACCCAACATTGTTAGAAACCGCCATTTAGTGCATATTGGCTTTTCATTATTGATGTTTATTGTAATCTTAATTTTTAATTCGCTTACCGATCAATCCGTAGTTTCAATGATATTTACTGTTGCGAGTTATACCTATGGACCATTGTTAGGTTTGTATGCTTTTGGATTATTTATAAAATCAAAAACCGTACACGATAAGTTAGTTCCTATTGTTTGTGTAATTGCGCCGTTAATTACTTTTTGGATCAATAGTAATGCATCAGAATGGTTTTCTGGTTATATATTTTCGGTAGAAATTATTATAATAAATGGAATTATTACCCTTATTGGATTATTATTCATTAGTAAATCAACCCAAGAAAATACGCGTTTTTAAAATTGATTCGTAGCAAGCATTACTAAAGTACAAGCTACTTCATAGCTAATATTGTTTTGCTTAAGAATAGCATAAAATTCAGGATTTTCAGTACCTGGATTAAAAATTACACGTCTTGGATGTAAGGATAAAATATAATCATAATATTCCGATTGTACTTTCGCATTAACATATAACGTTACAGTATCAATGCCTTGAAATGCTATTTTTTCGGCTTCAATGGGAACATCAAAAGCAATTCCTTTTTGCGCACCAATTGCCACCACTTGATGACTCTTATCAACTAAATTTTGAATGGCTTTATAGGAGTAGCGGTCTTTATTTGTAGAAGCTCCAATTACTAATGTTTTCATTACCCAAAATTTTTTATAAATTTATGAAATAATATTTACACAATCACAGATACAATTCTATATTTTTAAATCACTCTAAAATTGTTTTGTATCTTTACAAAAAATCAGCTATGGAAGTATTTATTTATTTATTTGCAGCACTTTTTTCGGTTTTAAATCCAATTGGAACAGTGCCTATTTTTGTAGGATTAACTCAAGACTACTCACAAAAAGAGCGCTCTAAAGTTTCACTTTGGACTGCATTTAATGTATTTGTTATTCTATTAGTATCCTTTTTTATTGGCCAATATGTATTATCCTTTTTTGGAATTACAATTACTGCTTTACGAATTGCTGGAGGAATTATAATTGCGAGTTCTGGTTTTTCTTTATTGAATGGAAAATTTTCTAAAAATAAAGGAATCGATAAAAAAGCCGAAGAAGAAGCACAAAATAGAAATGATATAGCGCTTACTCCTTTAGCTATGCCGATGCTTGCCGGGCCAGGTTCTATTTCACTTTTAATAGCTTATTATCAAGATCATCATAGTACAAATGAAATCATTATTTCAACAATTGCAATTTTAGCGGTAGCTTTTACAATTTATATTGTTTTGAGAAGTGCTCATTATTTGGCTAAAATATTAGGTGCATCAGGAATTGTGGCTATTTCGAGAATTATTGGTTTTTTAACTATTGCAATTGGAATTCAATACATCATTAGTGCCGTGTTGAGTATTGTAAGAGGTGTTTAAATTTATAAATTCCAAAAAGTAAAATTCCAAATTGCAATTTTTGAACACAGATTAAAGTAATTTTAAAAATCTGTTTAATCTGTATTTGAAAAAATATTGTTTGACGCTACTTTATGGAATTTGGAAATTTTTATATTGGAATTTACTCCTTTGGTAAGAAAATTTCTGCCATCATACAACGAGCACTTCCTCCTCCACACGCTTCAATAGTATCTAAACTAGAACTTACGATAGTGACATGCTCTTCTAATTGCGCAATTTGCTTTTTAGTCAAACTTTGATGTGCCGATGCACTCATAATTAAAAATCGTCTATCATTTGTTCCTTTGACTTCGAGCATATTTCCTGCGAAATTATTTACTTGCTCTTCGGTGATTAGAATTACCTCTTTTTCATCACCTTTTAAACTATCCAAAACCATTTTGCGCTCTTTTTTATCATCAATACAATCGGCGCAAATAACAGCAAATGTTTCGCCAACACACATAATTACATTGGTATGATAAATGTGTTTTCTCTCTCCATTTACTGTTTGAAAAGCTTCAAAAATTACAGGTGTAAATTCAAAATCTTCACAAAATTCAATAAATAATTCCTCATCTGCTCTAGGCGATAAAGCACAATACGCTTTTCCATTGGCTCTATCTAAAACAATACTTCCGGTTCCTTCTAAGAAAACATCATCTTCTTCGGCTGAAGTATAGTCCATTATTTCATTGATAACAAATCCTTTTTCTTCTAACGTATCTAAAATATCTTCACGACGCTCTAAACGACGATTTTCGGCAAACATTGGATATAAAACAACATCGCCATTTTCATGAAACGAAATCCAATTGTTTGGGAAAATACTATCGGGTGTATCCGGACTTAAGGTATCTTCAACAACTATAACATTCAATCCGATCATTTTTAATTTTTGAACGAAAGTATCAAATTCTTCTTGCGCTTTAGCATTAACTGAAGTTGGCGTTAAATTATCCAATACTTTTTGGTAATAATTATTTACGGCTGTTTGTTCATTCATACGGAATGCTACCGGACGAATCATCAATATGGAATTTGTAGTTTGGTTCATGTTTTTTCTGTTTATTATTAATTGTTTATAGTTTTTGGTTCGTTAACCATAAACTAAAAACTATCTAATCTCTTATTAGCGGTAAAGTTGAACATCTTAATAAGCCTTCTTGTTTGGCAATTTCGGCGTATGGAATTTCTTCAACTGTAAATCCGTTTTTGCGAAGCCAGTTGTTTAATCGAGTAAAATTCTTTTCAGAAACTACCACATCTGGTGCAATAGAAAACACATTGGAATTCATGTGATACATTTCTTCTCTTTCGATGTGAAACAGATTTTCCTTTCCGAATAAATTCACTAAAAACATATAATCAGCTTCTTCACGGAAACCACTTTTGTAGATAATTCCTTTATTTGTTCCTACCGGTTGAAAACAGCAGTCTAAATGTAAAGCGTTATCTCTTGGCTCGATTTTCGATTTTACTAAATCAAATTCCTTAACTATTTTATTTGGAAATAATTCTTTAATATAATTGACACCTTGCCAATTAGTTCTAGCCGTAATATAATCTTTATAATCTGAACCTTTATAAGTGCCAACAAAAATATAATTATTCCAAAGCATTACATCACCACCTTCGATATGCACTTCTTCTGGTGGACGGACTACTTTTTTTGGATCCATTTGATCAATGACATACTGAATAGCGTCTAATTCACGCTCACGATCTGGTAATATATTCGCTTTTATAAAAACATCATCAATTACAAAGCCTATATCTCTTGTGAAAATTTGGTTATAATTGTCAATTATTTGGGGTCTGAAAACTTTTACATCATATTTTTGGAATACTGTATTAAAAGCCTCCATTTCATTCACCATATCTACTTCAATAGGATAAGTTCCAGCTTTTATGTGCTCTAATGACTTTGGATCATAAGCTTCTTCAATTGTAGGGGTTGGACCGTTACTTATTGCAGTTCCTAACACCACCGCCCTCAATCGGGAAGTTTCGTTTTTTACATTTAATGGTAACATAAGTTAGTTTTTTAGTTCTATTTATTGGATTTAGCAACTAAGCAAATATAGGAAATTGCATTGAGAAAGTAAGTCCTAAAAAACCAGTGAATAAAAAACCCATCTTTCGATGGGTTTAAAATTATCTATTTTTTGCTTCTTTAAAATCGCGCAAAGGATACCCTGTATACACTTGTCTTGGGCGACCAATTGGCTCTTTGTTAATGCGCATTTCTTTCCATTGTGCAATCCATCCTGGTAAACGACCAATAGCAAATAAAACGGTAAACATTTCAACCGGAATACCCATTGCACGGTAGATAATTCCTGAATAGAAATCTACGTTTGGATATAAGTTTCTAGATTTAAAATATTCGTCTTCTAAAGCTACTTTTTCTAATTGTTTAGCAATATCTAACAATGGATCATCAACTCCTAAAGCAGTTAATACATCATCAGCCGCTTTTTTAATAATCGTTGCTCTTGGATCAAAGTTTTTATACACTCTATGCCCAAATCCCATTAAACGGAATGGATCGTCTTTATCTTTTGCTTTTAGAACAAATTTTGCAACATCACCACCATTGTCATGAATTTCTTGTAACATTTCTAATACTGCTTGATTAG
>VFQT010001798.1_pt1 | contig 24239 bp, 22 predicted proteins | sample 3512381 | NCBI WGS metagenome assembly VFQT01 (sample SAMN10412376, study PRJNA504923) | tailings metagenome | isolation source: Relicate 2 Philex TSF3 active mining site | place: Philippines: Tuba, Benguet | collected 2017-08-29
AATAGTACTCTGAATGCGTCTCATAATGCGCTGCATCCACAGAAAGGGAGAGTTTCGCCGCATACTCGGCAAGTACTTGGATAAAATCGGTTTGAGAGATAGAAGCGTCCATGGTAGTGTATGTATGTATGTATAGTGTGATGAGAAGGGGAAGAGAAAGAATGGAGGAGATAAATCCTTTTTTTCAACTTCTTTATCTTTATCTCTTTTTATAAAGTATTTCCGCTAAAAATATTTCCACTTTGAATATTTCCACTTAAAAGGGAGATCACTCCAAATTCAAATTCAATCACGCCTGTAAATTCAACACCTTCATGACCCGAAGTTGTCATCTCATCTTTTTCATAATAATCAATATCATTTACCTCCATCTTGACATCTTCCATTAGATCACATCGGCAATGAGGACATGTTGATTTTGTCTTTAACCACTTATCGACACACTTTTTGTGGAAAGTATGTCCGCATTTGGGTAATACTCTTTTATACTCGTGCTCTTTATACTTTTCAAAACAAATATAACAATCACACTCTTCTACAATCAGCGGATCACTCTTCTTGATCTTCTCCGGTTTCCCTAAATACTTATTAATTAATTTACAATTCGCAAAGTAATCATACTTATCATCTTCATCAATATAAATATGATTCATATTCTCATCATCACTGTCGCTATCACTCTCTTCACCCATAAATGAGTTGAGTGAAAAGTGCATTTGGGGAATGTTTTGATTATCCACGGGAGTTACCACAAACTCACCTACACTGCTATTGGGGGTGGCTATATTTCCAGTAAGCTGCTGCATATAAAGGTATGAGATGATATTTTGAATAATTTGAAAGTGAGAGTCTATATTGTTTTTATTCTCTAACTTTAAGGTTATCGTTCCATCGTGGATATTTACATCATACTCGTTCTCATTTAAGTTCATCGAGCGAATGATTTGATGAATACCGGAAGAGCAGTTAGATAAATCATGATTTAAAATCTCTTCTTCTCTTTCGCTGTCGGCTATAATATTTCCAGATAAAAGGGGGTTCATTTGTAAAGTGGTAAATACGTATTTTATACTTCTTTTTACATATTAAAATTTCTCTATATCTAAAAGGAACCTCTAAAAGGAACCTCTTTGGTTCCTTTTGAACCTCCAGCTATAAAATACATTTTTCTAAATCTCCAGCTATAAAATACATATTATGATTTTTGTTTTTTGTATTTTTGTACTTTTTATGTAATAGAAAAAAAGAGATAAAAGTAGTAGAAGATGAACTTTTCATTCACGACGGATCTTCAGAAGGAGCTTATTTACTCTTTACCCAAAAAGGGTTTTACAAAAGTTGCTTTCTTTGATTTAGATCACACGTTGATTCGTCCCAAAAATGGTCGTGTCTTCCCCAAAGATGGAAATGATTTTGAATATACATATGAGAATGTAATTGACCGAATCGACGATTATATTCAAAAGAAGTATATGATCTGTATTCTGTCGAATCAAGGAGGTTTATTACATCCGAAGAATCAAAAGAAGAGAGCTGATATGATTGATAAGTTAAATCAAATTTTTCCCAAAAGATTAAACCAAGATCATATTGCTATCTTTTTAGCATGTGGTTATAATTATTATCGAAAAGCGCATACAGGTGTATTCTCCTTTTATGAAGATCATTATCAACTTAAAATAGACAAGAAGAATTCATTCTTTTGTGGCGATGCGTTAGGGCGGAGTGGTGATTTCAGTGATACAGACTACTATTTTGGGTATAATTGTGGGATTCGCGTCTTCTCTCCAGAATCGTTCTTTGAAAATAAGATGGTACCTTATGTATTTGAAAATCCGGCTCATCATAAACTCATCTCCTCCTTCTTCTCAAAAGAGCGAAAGGAGAAGAAGATGGCAATTTTACGTGAAATCAAAAAGATAAATAAACAGAAGGTTATCATGATGATTGGCAGCCCCGCTTCCGGAAAATCGACCTTTTCACGCTTCTTACCAGCCAAATCCTATCTCCATTGCGAGAGTGATGTGTATCAAGGAAAGATGGAAGCATGTGTAAAGAGTGCGTTGGAAGCAAGTACGAATCTGGTAATAGATGCGACAAATGCCACCAAAACAATTCGAAAAAAGTATATAGATCTTGCCAAGAAGGCTAATAAAGATCTTTCGATAATTGCGGTGTATATTCCGTATCATAAAGAGGAGATCGCACATATGGCACATTATCGAATCGAGCGTTCAAAGGGCACCGTACCACCTTTACCCGAAATTGCTTTACGTATCTATCAGAGTAAGTATCAAAAACCAGAAGTGAGTGAAGGTTTTGATGCGATTTATGAGTATCAACCCTTTATGAGCTTTACCAAGAGTGAAGAGAAGCGCGATTTTATGAAGTACTATTTATGAATAAAATCGATTTACGTTCATTGTTTTTTTAATAAATATTATTCAAAAATTTGAGCTTCCTTTTCGGTCATCTTAGAGGAGTTTCAACATAAGAGAGTAGGATTTCATACAGCCATGTATCCCCCGATTATCTAAAATTATAAATCACCTGAAATCCGTCCCCCCACATCATATGAAAAAGATTTTCATATGAATGAAAAAATGCTTATGTTCAACTCATAGAATAATATGATTTTAAAAGAGGAGGTTCGAAAGGATAAAAGAGGATGTTCGAAAGGATAAAAGAGGAGGTTCGAAAGGAACCTAAGGTTCCTTTCAAATCACCTGAAATCCGTCCCCCCACATCATATGAAAAAGATTTTCATATTTTATACCATTATTTCATATTTTATACCATTATTTTATAATTTTTTTTGAGGGTTTTCCCTCCTATGAAAGCTGAAGTCTAAAAAAGTCAAACACTTCAGTAGTACGGGTTCCGCTCATGCTCCTCCCGGTACCTCGAGTTGGTGCGCATGTGGTACTGGTGCTCGCGCTCCGCCTCAGCCGCCATCCTATCGCACCTCTACTCTTCATCCATCTCCCACTTGAATTGCTCCTCGCGAGTCCTTCCATACATGTTGCGTCCGAGGCGGTTGTAACCCCTGGCATTATAGCCCTTGCGGTTATAGCCCTCCTCATCCACACCGCGACGGTTGAAGCCGTCCGGGGCGTACTCGTTGCCGGTATCCACGTGGATCCCGACACTGTTCCAGCCGTCAAGGCCGAAGCCACGAGCGTCAAGGAGTGTGCGGGTAAGAACGTGCTCGATCACCACGCCATACTTGTCCCAGCGGAAGCCCCGCCGGTCAATGCCTTCATAGTCGCGCCCTTTCGGGTCACGGCCGTCAGCGTCGTACTCGTCCATGTGGACTCGCATGGCGCTGTAACCTTCCTCGTCAAAGCGCGTTCCGTTCCGGTGCATGTTGGCGCGGTTGAAGCCGCGTCGGTCATAGCCGGCGCGGTCGCGCCCCTCGCTGTCATAGTTCATACGGTTGAAGCCGTCTTCCCCAAATCCGAACATATCGTACCCCTCAGGGTCACGATTGGTGCCGGTCAAGTAGTGGATCCTCTTCTCATTCCAGCCGTAGATGTCGTACCCCTGCGGGTCACGATCAGTGCGCGTGTCACGGTGGATCTTGTTGATGCCGAAGCCGCGAGGGTCGAAACCCAAGCAGTCGCGACCTTCGGGGTTGCGCTCCGTGCCGTTCCGGTGGATCCCCACATCGCCCCCCTTGTGGAAGCCGTAGTAGTTGTACCCCTCGTCGTCGAAGCGCGTCCCATTCCGGTGGATCCATATTTTCCATCCGCTTTTATAGTAGAGGTTGGCTGGCTTAAAGCCGTTAGGGTTGTACCCTTCCGGGTCGACCCCGTCCTCCCCGTACATGGCGATGAAAACCTGCCTCCTAACGTCCTTGTTGGCCGTCTTCAAGAAGAGCTCCGTGCCGCACGTGGTGATGGGGTCGGACGGCTTGCGCGCACACTTGGCCTCCGCCAACTGCTTCGCCCGCCGTACACTCCTGTCAATGCCGGCCACGCTCGAGCACAAAATGTGCCCGACGCATGCGGCATGGCGCGCTGCGCGCTTGAAAACCGACGTGAAGTCGGTCTCCCGGCGCACAGCAACGGGCACCGCCGTCCCGAGGGAAGCGGCACCCACCATCGACACCTCCTCGGAAGAGGAAGCACCGTTGGCAAACGATCCCTCCGAAGAGGGATCACGGGCCTGGGGCGCCGCCGTAGCAGCAACCACAGGGATCGAATCATTAGAAAGCGACATCCCGTTTGTACTTCTTTTATGAGAATTTTTATAGAATGACAATTGATCCATCATTTTTTAACTTTTAAAAATAATGAACGTAAATCATTTTATCAAATAAAATATGTAATAAATATTTAATAAAATAATAAAAAAATGATTTTTGGGAAGATAAGATTTCACTCTCTTCTTGGATGACGTAAAGATTACTAAAACGAACGTAAATCATGGACGCATTTAATGAGATTGACAACACAATGAGCCTGGCACTAAGCCAGGATCTTCATCCGATGGAGCTTGTAATTATCCTCTTCCATAGTGGAAAGTCGATTCATGAGAAGAGTGTAGAGTTAAAGTGGAAGCACTATACACCGTATATTAAGCTTCTCATTGATTATATTTCTGAGAATTATGAGTTAATTGACCGTGCTGATTTGGAGAAGCATCTTCAAACGGAGTATCAAAAGGATCTCTCCATCTCTTTTACCCTCTTTCTCTCCATCATGGAGAAGTATGTAAAGGAGATTTATCAAAAGGGGATCTTCTTCTTTAAGGAGAAGTATGAAACGAGTCATAACTCGTATCATGAGCGTATTATGAATATGTATTATGATGATTACTTCTCTTTGAATATGAAGAAGATACTTCAATTTCTGGTATATGAGAAGCATAGTGATGAGCTACTGCCCTTGATTGAATCTTCCTATCCTAACCACTTTACAGTGGAGAAGGTTCAAGATATGATGAAGGAGTGTAAATTCCGGCGAAATATTGCTAGTTTTGAGGAAAAGTTGAAGGAAGTTCATGATATTTCCGACTTTTTAAACTCCGTGGTTGAAAATCAGATACATACAGTGTATTATCATACTCGTCAAATCGACGAGCATGTTGAGTCTCTTTATTCCAAGTTAAATGTGCTTAGTGCGCGTTATACGACCAATGAGAATGTGATTCAAATGATGAATTATATTCAAAGTATGGAACATCGTATTATTACTTCTGTTGAAAGAGAAATTTCAAATCAAAGAGAGATTTCAAATTACACAAGTGAAATTTCAAATGATTCAAGATCAAGAATTGAGTTGGATCAACTCTTTGAAAACGCTTTCATGAGTGAATTCAATCAACATATGGTGAATATTAATCCCTACTTTGTCGATATGCTACGCCAATACTTTAATACTACAAAGATGATGATGAAGTCCAAGTATGTACTCCAAGATTTGGAGGCTATCATTCAAAATCAACTTCACTTCGCATAAATGGATATAGAGAGAATTCTATATATTTATACAATATTTATAAAAAATGGAAAAGCCAAACTTTTCGATTGGTTTAATTGTAAAGAATGAGGCACATACTTTGCCAAAATTGCGCGATTCGCTACGCGGATTTGTAGAAGATGGTGGAGAGGTTGTTATTTTAGATACAGGAAGTACAGACAATACACTCCAAGTGGCAAAAGAGTGTGGATTTAAAACGTTTGAGGCAACGCACTCGTTTGTGGAGTCGATCTCGGCAAAGAGTGTGAAGAAGATCCGCGATTTGTATTTGGTTGAATCGGATGTAGAGCGCGGTATTCAAATGATAAAGGATCAGAATACGTACTTTCACTTTTCACGTGCGCGAAATGAGCTACATAAGTATGTAACTAATGACATTTTACTTCAACTCGATGGTTCCGATACGTTAGGTGCGTTTGATTATAAGAGTATTTGCCAAGCGATTACGAATGGATGTGAGCGATTTGAATATACCCAAATCTATAGTTCAGTAGAGCTCACCATATCCAGATTTTATCATAAAAGTGTGGATGTATGGGAAGGTCGGATTCATGAGATCTTGACGCATCAATCCAAGAAGCCGATTATGAAGCTAACCAAAGAGCAACTTTTGGTAATTCATCATTATCAACCGAAAAAGCGGACGTATTTGAGCGGTCTCTTTAGCGATTTATTAGAGAAACCAAATCATACACGTACTCTCTACTATTTGGGAAGAGAGTTGATGTTTGCGGGACTTTATGGATCTTCGATTGAAATGTTGCGAAAGTATGTAGCCCGCCCAGATTGTTGGATTCCTGAACGTTCATCCGCATACTGTTTGATCGGCAATTGTTATGAAAATATGGGGAAAGAGTATTATATTCAAGCTTTCCAATCGTACAACGACGGATTTGTGGCATTTAATGGATGGCGAGAGCCTTTATTGAAGATGGCACGACTTTGTCAGCGGACGGATGAGTTTCAACGGGGACTCTGTTATGCAATGGCAGCACTCTCAGTAAAACGTATTTCGGCATTTGCGGAACCGATGTGTAATTATTTAGGATTACCCCATGAGGTTGCGTATTGGGGATATCACTTTACGGGAAGAGCACGGGAAGCGAGCACACATTGGAAGATAGCGATTACATTGGAGCCTAATCACGAGAAGTATAAACACGACGCGCAATATTTTGATAAACCTGAACTTTTTGATGAAATTACATTAAAACATTATTTGCGATAATTGGTTCATTACTTCTGCCATTTTACTATTTTGATAGTATGTTTCTTGACGTTTCTTATCAAAAATATCTTTATACTTTTTGATAAATAAGAGCATAAATGTTTCATTTTCAAAATCGATCTTTTGAAAAAGAGATTCCATCTTCTCTTCTTTCACTTCCTCTTCTTTCACTTCCTCTTCTTTCACTTCCTCTTCTTTCACTTCTTTTTTTATCTCTTCCTCTTTCACTCTTTCAAAATGGATCTCTCTCTTCTTCTCTCTTTTAGGTAATACAAATTTTTCAAGATGTGGATGGATCTCTTTGACTGATTTCTTTTTAGGCGCCATCTTCTATCTTCTACTATGTAAAGTAATATTTTTATGATTTATTTAACATAAATATAAAATAAAAGATATTTATATAAAAAAATATAAAAGATAAAATATATTTATATAAAAAAATATAAAAGATAAAATATATTTATATAAAAATTAATAATTAGCGGGAGGTTCAAAAGGAACCTTAGGTTCCTTTTATCTTAGAGGAGTTTCAACATTATAGAGTAGAAGAGGTCTCTTCTCTTCTACTTTAATCTCCATTAGTGAAGAGGTTATCACATTCGTCTTATAAGCGGATATCCCGAGTTCGATCCTCGGATGGAGAAAATTCATTTTATATTTGTTATAAAATGAATTCAAAATTAAATAAAAATATGGTTTATTAGCGGGAAGTTCGAAAGAGGCCAGAGGCCCAGCTCATTCAGCTGAATGAGCCCGAAGAGGTTTCTTTCTTATAAGCGGATATCCCGAGTTCGATCCTCGGATGGAGAAACTTTTATTTGATATAGTTTATCAAATAAAATATATTTATAACATTATTTTCAGAGAAATATGAATATAAAGACTTTTTATATTGAAAGGAAGGATTGTTAAGGAAACCTTGGTTTCCTTAACGCGGAGGTTTGGATGGAACCTTAGGTTCCAACCTAAAATTGTTGAAGTTCATTCAACTCATACGCATTCTTCTTCCCCTCTTCTCCAATTAACTTTCCAATATGAAGTCGTGTAATATTGTCAAAGAATGCTGTTTTAAATCCCGCATTTGTAAAACGCGAAGCATAATCCATCTCAAAGTGTCGCACATCTTCCCGATAACTTCCAAGTAATGAATACACATCGCAACTCATAATACTGGGATTGAGCGAGTAGTGCGGCCAGTACGATGCGGAGAAACCACCACCCACGCGCTTCCAGAAGTTGGACTCCTCTGTACTTCCCTTGGGATAAAATTCATGTAAAATATAGCGCATTCCACTTTGTGTGTATCGTTGGAATCCTCCTTTTAAGTCAATATCACGTGGTCGGATCAATTGAACGTATTGACGATTTTGAACCACTTGTTTAACTCCTTCTCTACTCTCTTCAATGATCTGGATAGCGGGTTTAATATATTCCATTTCACAAACGGCAACCCAATCATCTTCCATATGAAGTGTATATTTATAACCTGATTTTATTACATAATCGCGAATGATATTCATACTTCGTGCGTGTCCCTTCTCTTCGGGACTCTTCCAAATAAAGGTAAAGAAGGGATAACGCTCCTTCATCAATGCGCGGTCGGCTTCGGATGAGTTATCATCTACACATAACCACTCTCCAATCATATCAATATCTTTGGTACAATGGATGAGAGCATTCATTGTCTTCTCGAAGAGGTCAAATCGCTTACAGGTGGTGACAGTAAAGATCACCTTCTTCTCTTTATCACTTTCAATTTCTAAGAAGCGTTCACATATCTTCTGGATCTTCTCGGCAGGATAGGAGATAAACCGCTCCTTAAGATGGTCGATACAACGAGCGCGGAAGTGTTGAATCTGTTTAATCGATTCGTCAGCAATTACCATTTTTCGCAATAAGATGCGATTACATAATTGATAGGCGATTTCAAAGAGTTTGATGGCCTCTTCTCGATTACTTGATAAAATGGCTTCAGCGGAATGAATATGGCAAATGATGGCTTCAAATTCAACATAATAGAGATAAGTATATAAAGATTGGGATAAATAGTGATTCTTCTTTACCACATTTTCAATAAACTCTTCATACTTTGTACTATCTTGAAAGAGAGTGGGCGTAGAATAGAGGTTTAAAAAACGGGTAAAGAGACTAACACCTTTTTGAAATAATCCGGCTAAACGATACTTCACCAACAACTCATAAAAGGGTGGAAAGTAATCAGGGCATGTTTCAAATGACTTTTCATAAAGCTCAATCACTTCATATTCACTAAAACCGGAGTGTTGGCGACACTTCGCCCATAAGTGATATAAGATAGCTCTTTGAATGGGATTGCTTAAAGTAGGTAAATAGGTACAAATCTCTTCGATGGCACGTCCATACTTCTTCTCTTGAATATACTCTTGAAGAGCGTTTTGAAATAAATCAAAATCAACGGTAAAAGTGAAAGTAGAGGAGGAGGACGAGTGAAAGCGCTCATAATATTTCATGATTTTACTCTTTTGGAGATTTGGATACTTTTGAAGAAGTGCTTCATACTCGACAAGATAGGTCTCCTCCTTCTCATACATAAATACAAACTTCTCTTCTTCAATCGAGTCGTACCATCCTTGAACGTACTTTGCGTGTGATTTAGGAATGATTAAAAGATAATTATTTTGCATCTCTTTTATTTCTCTCTACTTATTTTTTCTAAAGAAAATAAACGTTTCCAGATCAAATGGTTATAAAGAATATATTTCTAAGAATGGTAAGAGAAGATAAGATTTGATAAGACTTGTAAAATTTTGTAAATTTTGTAAAATTTGTAATAGTAAAGATGTCGAAGAGTGGCGTACAAGTAGTTCGTTTCAAAGATCTGGATGTAAGCACACATCTAACGATTCACAAGCCTTTACTTCACTCTAAAACAAACGTGTATAACGCTGTACTTTTATATCAAGATATGCCTTTTATTGTCGAAACGCCATATTTAAAGAATCCTTTTGGAATCACCGAGTATCAAAAGGGAGAAGATAGAGTCGCCCGTAGTATCACCTTAATGAGTAGTGGAACCTATACCGATACCCAAGAGACAATCACTTCTTTCTTTCAAGAGTTAAAGAAGATTGATGAGTTGATGGTTGTATATGGTGCGAAGTATAGTGAGCTCTTATTTGAGAAGAGTATGAGTGAAGATGAAGTTCGTCAAATCTATGAACCGGGTGTGCGTGGAAAGTTAGATAAGAGTGGTGTTCCGTATCCGGATAAGATCAGCCCTAAAGTATTGGAAGATGGAAAGGTGCCGAAGATCAATGTATTTAAAAATTCGAAGAGTCCGATAGAGATGAGTGGTTGGGATGATCTAAAGGAGTTGATTGTACCGGGTACATCGCTTCGAGGTATTATCCAACCGCGACTTTACTTTATGAAGCACAAATTTGGAGTTGTGTATGAGTATCATCAGATTAAACTACCGAGTGTAGTGACAAAGAGTGAGATGAAGATGGGTGTTTACTCTTTTTCGGAATAAAAATCTACTTTTATTTTTTTGATTATTTTATATAAAATGATTATGTTTATATATTTTATCTACATTCTATATATTTTTTTTAATTCATGAACTTCTCATTGCATATAGCGGATAATAATCATATTCTGACGAATTCCTGCTACTTTCCTCACATATGTTATATGTGAGGAAATTTGTAAGCTATGGATTGAGTTTGCGATTCCCAATGAACCTAATACAATTGTAATGGTACTAACACAAATTCCAATCATTTTTATTATTATAAAAATATATATCTTTTATAATTTCCAAAAAGATAATCATTTTATCATATACGTATATGATAAAAGAGTAAAAATATAAAAATTAGATTTTGATAATTATTGAATAAATGATTCCATATTAACCCTCCACCTCTTCCATATCGGAATCTTCTACCTCCTCAACACCCTCCTCTTCTTCAGCCTCCTCATCGGCCTCAGCAACTTGGGTCTCTTCCGCATCTCCATCATCCGAGAACTTGAACTCCGTAGGCATCTCCATCTTCTTCACCTCAGGAACCTTCATAAAGCGGACAGTGAATTTAATACCCGCAACATCCGCAAGAAGGTAAATACGGGGCTGAATCACAGCGCGCACCGCACAATTCTTGGGAACATGAGCCATCAGATCCTCAAAAGAAGAGATCTCCACTTGACTCTTGCCCTTCAGAAGAGAGATGATAGGAGCATTGGCATCATCCTTGTTGGTTTGGAAAGAGACACGGAAAGAGTCAGGGTACGCGGCGCCCGTCTTCTTATCCTTATTCTCCTTCACAATCGCATACTTCTTATAAGTACGAGTTACCGCCTTGCGGTCATCATTGGTAAGCTTCTCCTTAAAGAAGGTCTCCGAATTCTCAATCAGGAAGTCAATAATCTTCTCATCCAGTCCATGAAGGAAGTTGAAGAAGTGAGCCACATTCTCCTCGCTCTCGCCATTGGATGCGCGCTGAGTCAGAGTAAGAGAGTACTTACTGACAATACCCTTCTTCTCATCCTCATAGCGACCCACACCAAAGGAGTGAAGAGTCGGGGTCTCAATCATAAAACCACTCTCGCCGTGATTGAGATACGATACAAGTTTGCCACTCTTATCTTTGCGAGGCTTGGTAATCGATACCGCGCTGATATCGAGCTTCGCAGAGGGAATGATAGGGAACTGCTTGGTAGAAGACATTTCAAAAAATAAAGTAATCCGGTTGTGTTACTAATACTCTATGTTGAAACTCCTCTAAGACAAAGGGAACCGCTTCGGTTCCCTTTAGAACCCTCCCGCTAATAAAAATGTTATAAAAATGATAAATGATAAATGATAAATGATAAATGATAAATGATAAATGATAAATGATAAATAATAAATGATAAATGATAAATGATAAATGAGTTTTGTAATATTTTTGTGTTTTTTTTATAATTTTTTAGTAAAAAGTGGTAATTGTAAAAGGATTTGAGTATTTGATTACTCCTCCTCCTCGACATACTCGACCTCCTCACCCTCCTCTTCCTCCTCCTCTTCGGCCTCGCCCTCAGCCTCCTCCTCCTCTGAATCATTCACATGATTCTCGGGAGCAGCGGCAGCAGCAGCATCATCGGGTTCATCAGAGAACTTGAACTCAGTTGGCATCACCATCCGAGAAACCTCAGGAACCTTCATAAAGCGGGCGGTAAATTTAATACCGGCAATATCCGCAAGAAGGTAGATCCGAGGCTGAATCACGACACGCACCGAAGAGTTCTTCGGAACATGTGCCATCAGCTCCTCAAAAGAGGATACCTCTACCTTCGTCTTTCCTTTTAGCAGGGAAAGAAGAGGAGTATTGGCATCATCCTTGGGTGTCTGGAAAGCAACGCGGAAAGAGTCAGGATATGACTCACCACTCTTCCTATCCTTATTCTCCTTGATAATGGAGTACTTCTTGTACGTCCTGGTTACGGCCTTGCGGTCTTCGTTCGTCAGCTTCTCCTTAAAGAAGGTCTCCGAATTCTCAATCAGGAAGTCAATCATCTTCTCATCAAGGCCTCGCAGGAAGTTGAAGAAGTGGCTAACCACCTCCTCAGCCTCACCATTCGAAGCACGCTGAGTACAAGTAAGTGAATACTTGCTAACAATGCCCTTCTTCTCATCCTCATAGCGCCCCACTCCAAAGGAGTGAAGAGTCGGGGTCTCAATCATGAAACCCTTGTCACCATAGTTCAGATAAGATACAAGCTTACCGCTCTTATCCTTGCGAGGCTTAGTGATACTCACGTTGTGAATATCAAGGTTCGCAGGAGAAATCACAGGGAAGGTCTTCTCGGCCATTTTGATAAAATAAGTTGCTTTTAATAAAATAACTTTGTACTCTTCCTTCCTTGTCAAAGAGAGTAGAAGAAAGAAAAATCATTTTTTTTCTCTCTTTTATAAAATAAAAAAGATATTACGTAAAACAATATCTTTATAAAAAGATATTACGTGAAACAATATCTTTAAAAAAAGATATTACGTGAAACAATATCTTTAAAAAAAGATATTACGTAAAGGTTTGAAAAAGTGATTTAGTTTCGATATAAAAACTTTTATACCCTCTTATAGAAGAAGAGTCCTAAAAAATGAATCCAATCGAGCTTACGTTCTGCTCCGCAACACGAAGCAAAAACAACCCGGAACAGTGTAAAAACAAACGTAAAGAAGATAGTATCTTCTGTGGAGTTCATGCGAATTGCGGTCAAGATCGCATTTACGTGAAAGAGTCCCTTCCTTCCACTCTTCCTCCTCTTCTTCCAGAGGAGAAGGTAGAAGAAAAGATGTATGAGAAGGTGGATGCTCTCTCCATGGATATAAAGTCATCTTTTGAGAAGTTTATGGTTCCAGAAGATGCGGAGCAGGAGATTGTTATTCAAAATGACGCTCATTTGCGTGATTTAATTATGAATCACCGCGGTTCTGCTCTCAATGTAACCATATTACGAAATTATATCAAAAATCATCCGATTTTAAAGAGTCATATTCATGCTAAAGGTTCTAAAAATTCGATGATCCAAGAGTTAATTCTCTACTATCAACGCGAAGAGTACTATTCGAAAAATGTGGATAAGATCGTGTGCGTTCAATCGATAGTTCGGCGATGGAGTGTAATCCGCCGAAATCGTTGTACCAATAAGACGGATATTTTAACCATGGATCTAATTTATGATATTCCGAGTACATACTTTTATATCTTCCATGACGCAAAGAGCCATAACCTTTATGGATATGATATTCGCACCTTTACCCATATCTTATATAATAAGAATCTAAGCGCGAACTTTGTGGCAAAGTGCCCTTATACCTTGCGCCCTTACGAGGCCGAAGAGATTATTCGTATTGAATGGTATATTGAAAAGCTAAAGAAGAGTGGTGTCTCTTTAGAGATCGAGAAGCCAAAACTCTCCAAAGAGAAGGAGATTGAATTGAAGTGTGTAGATATCTTTTTACGAATGGATATGTTAGATAACTATACGCAATCGAAGTGGTTTATGGATTTAGATGTACGTGGTCTATTGGCCTTTTATGATGCGGCGCGCGATATTTGGAATTATCGCATTGGGATGCCGATGCAAAATAAGCTGCGGATCTTATCCAACGGATACGCATTTGAGATGCCACGCGCATTCTTAGCTAAACTTCCATCGAAATTGGCGCTTCAAAATTTCATCTTAAATGAGATGAATCGCTTTATTACCGAAGGTGTCAATCGTGAAGAGAAGAAGTTGGGTGCCATGTTAATGCTTACCGCATTAGTGGAGGTTTCACCGGCGGCTGCGTCGGCTTTGCCTCATTTAGTCCAATGAAGAAAGGAACCTAAGGTTCCTTTCGAACCTCCTCTTTTTATTTATTGAATATTTTTATATGAACTTCCCAGCTTATATAAACTTTTATTTATTTTATAATTTTTTTTATATGAACTTCCCAGCTTATATAAACTTTTATTTATTTTATAATTTTTTCATATAAACTTTTCAGCTTATATAAACTTTTTATTTATTGAATATTTTTTATTTATTGAATATTTTATGTATGTATAAAAAGATAAAATAAACTTTTATTTTTTGATAAATAAAGTATCTATCAAAAAGAGTGAGAAAGTGATTTATAAGAAGTATAGAGAGAAGAGGAAGAGTAAGAAGTAAGTACATATATATATTTAAGATGGTCTTCTTTTCACACGCTCTCTCCTCTCCGGAAATTATCTTCGAATATGTCAAAACAAGTGAGAATCTTTACCACTACTACCGCATTTATAATGATGATATCGAAGATTCGGCTTATGCTTTCATCTATCATCCTTTCCACGGTGCCATTGTAGTAAAAGAGTATGATGCTCTCATCCGCGATTTTGAGACCGAGATTCACAAGATTATGCCATACGATACTGAATCATCTACTGAAGAATACACAAGTGAATCCATGAAAGAGTCAGAATCGGAGTCCGTTTCGGAAACTCTTTACACCACGGAAACGGATACAAGTGAAGATCTTTCACCGGAAGCCCTTGCCTCTTCTATCATCCCCCTTCGCCGTTATTACCGCGATAGTGAGTACAAGAGTGCCATGAATCAAATCCTTCGCACCCATTACGTCTCCCAATATCGCCAGCTTGACTTTAACGCACAAGCACGCGAAGATATTGACATCTTTTTTGGTGAAACTCCCATGGTCTTTCACTACTACCGCGACCTCTACATTGCCAACATATCCACTCGTTTTACCACCGAGGATGGAGTACACTTTGCGTACTCTGCCGCATTCTTGGTAAAAGTGAAAGAGGATACATACCAACTCAATTATGAGTATCATCGTGATATTGATAATATTACGGTTTCTCTCTCACCGCTATCTATCGCGATTTAACAAAAAAAAATAGATATTACAAGTGTTTGCCATAAAAGCGGGATGATACAAGAAGGAATTGGGGAGTAACTCGTTTTAACTCATACATTCCAACACACTTTTCGCGAATCGTGCTCTGAAATCCGGTTTCATAATACACATATCGCGAATCATTTCCAATAGAGAGAGTAAGAGGTTTCTGTGTTTGATTAAGAATATGAAGAGAAGCATCTTCAATATAGGAAGCTTCATCAAAGAGAAAAGATACGGTAACGTGTAATTCAAAATTCGTACTTTGATATATTTGAGGAATTATCATATAAAAGTTCTTAATATCTTTCATCGTAATATCCACCACAATATTCTTCTTTAAAATCGGTTCTTCTTCTTCATCACGTGTTCCAATGACTTCTTGAGATGAACTTTTAGTTAAGTTATTTTGGGCGGCAGTAATAGTATATTTTGGCGCGGCTTTTACTGGCATATTTTCAAAAATAGAGTGTGGAAGAGGCAACTCGGAAGAGATGGAGTGATTCGAGAGCAAACAAGTTCCCAACTTTTCACTATGACCGAAGAAGTTCTCCCCGTCATAAAAGAGCATTCCATTACACACTTGCTCTTGATTTCCGATCTTTAAGCCCTTCTCAATCGAAACACCTCCACGAACTTGTAATGAAGCACTCTTGTAAGTTGTATCATTCTTTGTAAATTCCGATACCGGTTGAGGACTCGTCACCTTTAAATAAGTGAGATCCAGTGATTTACTCTCTTTTAACATCTTCTTTGTTTATTTAACTCTCTTCTTTTCAAAAAAAACCTTTATATCCTTTTATTCTGGATATAAAGAGAATAATTCATATATTTATAAATGGATAGATTTATAAATTCATATATTTATAAATAAATATAAAGTATTGATATTCATAAAATAGTATTCTTTATAAATAGTAGTGTATAAAGAGAGATGCCATCTGGATTTTTAATTTTAGCCGGAACGGGCGCACAAGATCAATATTTAAATAGCCGCGATTATGATGAAGCCGGAAATGTCATCGGACAACCTAATATATGTTACTTTAAATCCGTATATCGCAAATACTCCAACTTTGCCATTGAAAATATTAGCCAATACTTTACCGGAAATGTCGATTTCGGAAAGAAGGTTTTTTGTCAAATTGACCGGATTGCTGAGATGATTAACCAAATCTACCTACACGTCCAGCTCCCTTCGCTCAAGGAGTACGCATACCAAGACCCGGAAGGAAATGAGATCTCCTACTATTGGGTCAACTCCGTCGGACATGCGATGATTAAGTACGTCGAAATTGAGATCGGTGATATTGTCGTGGATCGTCAATATGGTTTATGGATGGAGATCTGGAGCGAACTTACCATTGACGCAAGTAAGCGCCAAGCTTTCAACTCGTTGATTGGAAAGTGTGATACACCGATTAATCTAAATAATGATGAAGCTTTAAATCTCTATGTCCCTCTTCAATTTTGGTTTTGTAAAAATATTGGTCTCTCCCTTCCCCTTGTTGCCCTCCAATCCGCCGCAGTACGGATCAATCTCCTCTTCCGCTCCGTGGATGAACTCATCATCTCTTCCGATGGAAATCCGATGAATCCCAATGATTTAGCGACAATTCATATCAATAGCGGGCATTTAGAGGTCGATTATATTTATTTGGATGAAGAGGAGAAGTTTGCCTTTGCGTCGCAACCTCACCAATATTTAATCGAACAGATTCAAGTCGACGCTCAATCATTATCGTCCAATGGGCCTCTAACAATGGGAAGTGCTGCTCCCAACTTGAATCATACACTTGATTTAGACTTTTACCACCCAGTCAAAGAGCTCGTATGGGTGATTCAAAATAGTTCAGTACTCTCCGTCTATCCATACGGTGGAAACGAGTGGTTTAACTTTAGCACACAATCTTTCAAAAATGGTGAAGTGAATGGAAGCGACCCCATGATACGGGCGCAACTCTTACTGGAAGGAAGTACGATTGTAGAGATGAAAGATAATATCTTTTATCGACAAGTCCTTCCGATGAAGTATCATACATCTACACCAAATAATTATATTTATACCTATCCATTTGCGCTTCGACCGGAAGCGTGGCAACCTTCCGGCGCTTGTAATATGAGCGCCTTCTCCAGCAAACAACTCTATTTACAAATTAGCCAAGAGCTGGTGGATCCCATTATTACCGTATATGCGCTCTCTTATAATATATTAAATATATTCGACGGATTGGCGGGCGTGGAGTACTCCTCCTAAGAAAGGGAACCGCTTCGGTTCCCTTTCGAACCCTCCCGCTATAAATCAACATTATTTTTGAATTTCCTCTATATCCATTTTTTATTTATGAAATATTATAAATAAAAATATTATAAATAAATCATATATTTACTATATCTTTACTATCTCTTTACCCCTGGACGATCATCTCTGGCATTCGCTGGGCGTCTTTATTTCGTATCTCGACTCCACGGAAAAGTATATCCAACAAATGAGATACCGAGTGCCATCTCAACTTTGTTGTCAAGAGCCACTCCACCAGATAGAGTGCGCTAAGTGCTCCGCCCGCGGGGCTCTGTGTATTCACAACCACCTTGGATGTATAGATTAACATGATTGTAATGAATAGATAGAGAGCCGCACTTCCCCGCCCCCATTGGATGATGTCGCGGATCCAATATAAGAGGATCAAATAACCTAAGATGACCCATACAATGTATTTGGACGTGTACTTTTCGAAGAATGGAGCTTTTTCAAACGCTTCTTCACGCTTCTTCTCTTCAATAAGAGTTGCGGGGCTCTCTTTGGATAACTTTTGAAGAGATACAATAAATGTATAAATGTAGAAGCATACAAAGATGCTGAAGAGGAGATAAAGGGAGATCATCACATTTGTCATATTATATTTCTTTACCATACCCATCTCAATGACGAATTTGGCAATAAAGTAGAAGAGTGAGACGACGAGAATAGGGCCGAGTACTAAGGGTTGAAATGTATTCGAGCTGGGTGTATTATAATTATATTGCCGGAAGACGATCACATATACAATCATAATAATATAGAGCGAAAAGAGTAATCCGCCTAACTTCTCATATACTTGATTAAAGGTATCGACACTGGATAAGAGTGGATCCAAGATATATCTTCGGAGTGTAGAGACCTTTGTCAAGAGTGTGAAGAGTAATATGGTGAAAATATAAGGAAGAATAAAGGATTTGGAGAGTATGCTATGGTTTGTAGTAGCAACGCTCTTGTAGTAGATACCATAGAAGAGTAGGAAGAGTGCGATGATGAAGGTAAAGATGCGATGCTTCCATGACCCTCCTTTGCTCCATAGGAAGATAACAAAGTAGGAGAAGAAGAGGATAAAGAGAAGATACATCCACTGATTCTCCATTGCGGTAATGTCATTTTCGGGTCTTGTACTCTTCTCTAAATAACCGTATATATATACAAGTGTTCCAAAGTAGATCAACATATAAATAAAGTTATCATAGAAGGTAGAGACGACCTTCTCATTGGCCTTCTCCATAACCGATACATCTATCATTTTTTTTGAATCACCTCTACCTTTCTTTTATATTTTTATTCTTCAAACTATTTCGATGAAGTGTAAAAGTATAAAAGTATAGGAAAAATTCTTCCTCATTAAACATGTTGCCTGCGCTCTTTACTCAAAAACATTAGGAAAAAATATTCATATTTTCTTTATTTTTTATAAAAAAAGAGGAGATCACCCGTTTTTTAGCTCCTCTTCTCCATTTTTTTCTCACCACACCACCCTATGAACTTAAAGGAGTTTCAACATATAGAATTAGAAAAAGCACCGCGTCTAAATTTTCTCAATTTTATATACCCACTTAGTAGAAAGTTAAAAATGGCTCCTACCACTGCTACTGCTGCCCCCAAGAAGGTTGTTGCGAAAGCTCCCACTGCTGCTGCCGCCGCCCCTGCTACCCCCGCTGCTGATGCCACTGCTACCGAGAAGAAGGTAGTCAAGAAGGTGGTAAAGAAGGCTGAGACTGCTGCCCCTGAGGCCGTTGCCGCTCCTGCCCCTGTTGTTGCTGCCCCCGCCCCTGTAGCTGCTGCTACTGAGGCTACTGCTTCTCCCGTCGTGGAGGGCGGTGCTGCTGCTGAAGCTGCTACCTCGAACACTGAGGCTCTCTTCTCGAAGCTCATCGCTCAATTCAACGAGCTCCAAGGTGAGATGAAGACCCTTCAAACCAACCTCCGCGTCCTCCAAAAGGAGGTGCTCCGCGAGCAAAAGGAGGCGAAGAAGGTGATTGAGAAGAGCCAAAAGAAGAAGCGCGTCCAAGATCCTTCCAAGCCCCGCCCTCTGAGCGGTATTGCCAAGGCTGCTCCCATCTCGAACGAGCTCTGCGACTTCCTGGAGGTTCCTCATGGCACCCAACTGAGCCGCATTGATGTCATTAAGAAGATTAATGCTTACATCACTGCCAACAACCTGAAGAACCCTGCTGACAAGAAGACCTTCCTTCCTGATGCTAAGCTCCGCAAGCTCATCTCGAGCGCTGAGGGTGAGGTTGTAGCTCTCTTCGGTTTCCAAAGCCGTCTGAAGAACCACTTCCCTAAGGCGACTGTGGCGGCTCCTGCTGCTACCGCCTAAGAAACCGTCTTGCGGTTCCTCATTTCAAAGACAAACCTCCCCGCTTAGGGAGATGAGTTTTATTTATAATAAATTAATATATCAAAAAAACAAAAACCCATAAAAAGAAGTATAAGGAAAAAAAGTAAAAAAAATGAAATAGAATCATATCTATTTTTTATAAATCGATTTTATAAAAAATAAGAGTTAAAAGTAGAAATTCAATCTTTCAAAAATGAACGCAAACTCTGGAAAAGTTCAAGTAAATAGTGTTGCTGTGCGCGACTACATCCAAACCCAATTAGCCGCATTACAAACCCTTTCTGCCGGTATTCTGGGTGCCAATGAGACCAACAAATTATTCGGAAAGAATGGAAAGAAGAATGGAGTAAATGCTCCTGTTGCCGCTCTTCCTAATATGAATGCTTTATCTTCTCTTGCTTCGGGTGCTAATGTAACTCTTCCTAATATGGGTGCTCTTGCTTCGGGTGCTAATGTAACTCTTCCTAATATGGGTGTTACCAAAGGACCGAATGGTCGTGGATCGAATGTCCGTAACAATGCTGCTCTTCCTGGTAATGTAGCTGGAGCTGGTGCTGCTCTTCCTGGTAATGGTGCTAATGGTGCTGGAGCTGCTCTTCCTGGTAATGGTGCTAATGGTGCTGGAGCTGCTGGTAATGGATCGAATGCTGCTAAGGAGCCTCTTGTTGAGGGTACTGGTGAAGAAGATCAAGCCGGTGGTGCGCGTCGTCGTCGCAAGAAGAGTGTGAAGGGAAAGAAGCGTCGCTCTGTCCGCAAGCATTAAAAAGAATCATCATGATTTATATATTTTGTTAAAAAAGTTATTTTTAACAAATCAATAAGAGATAAAATGTAAAAAAAAGAGAATGACAACAAAATAATGATAATGATTATGATTTCGTTAAACGAAAGTAATTATCAATGGTCGGTTGGTACTTTGTCTTTACGGGAGGAAGAATGGGAAGGAGTGAGGAGTACTCCGTCAGATCCACTTTGGTTCCAGTCGTCTTCTTCTCATTCTTGTACTCTTTGGATAACTCTTCCAGATCCGCCAGTGGCTTCCCCTTCAACTTTGGCGCCTTCTCATGAATAAATGCCATCAACTCTTTATAAAGCATCGGTGTTTGTAGCACATCACACTTGTACTTTTCAAAATCATCGGTAGCACACGCCTCTTTAAAGAGCTTTCGCGACGTAATGTAATCAAAATCCGCCGGAACCTTAAACTTCTCTTGGATATGCGCCATTCCCGCATCAATCGACTCATATCGCTTCATCAACTTATACGCATGCATCGGGCCGATTCCTCCAATCTTCGATGTATAATCACATCCACACAAGATACACATATCCAAGAATTGGTCGTACTTCATCTCCAGTTCATTCAGCACGCCTTCCAAACAAACCTCGGTGACACTTCCGCCCTTCTCCATCGTGAAGTTCTTCAGCAACACCTTTCCGCCAGTTGCCAACACATCCATATCCTCGGAGAGCACCGCATCCACAATATTCCGCTTACAGAGCACCGCGCAGAGAGACTCCGCCTCACTTTGCGCGATTAAACAAGGAACTCCCATCAGTCGCATCAGCTCCTTCACCTCCTCGATATGCTCCCGGCGAATGTGAATAATCTTCCGTTCCATCATTTCACGATGCTTTGTCAGCTCCTCTACGCTTCCTTTATTCACCATTTCCCAATCTTGGGCGCTTAGTACAGAGGACTCCGCTCCCTTCTCGATATCCTTCTTGGCGTTCTTCTTGACACTCTCCTCGACCTTCTCCTTCAACTCATCGTCCTTCAGCTCGGGATTCTCATCCTTTGCGTCGGTAAGGTCGCGAAGAACCTTGGTTACCAAGATGAGATCTTCGCGCTTCTCTTTGCGATCTTTGAGGAGATCCGACTTCTCTTTGGGGGGCTTTCCGTCTAAAATATAGACGGGCAAGATACCATTCTTGAGAAGCGTTACGGTTAAACGTACCAAACCATCAATCACGTTTCCATATACATACATGAATTTATACAGAAAGATGGATGTATCGATGGCGACCCGATAGCCCATATAGGCAGAAAGGGAGCGCTGATTGATGGAACTTACACACTTATTCCGAAGAATCTTATTAAGATCTTTAATACCCATCTTTATAATACTATACTATATAATTATATTACAAAAGCGAAAATTTACAATATGTACGATTATTACTCTTCTTATGCCTCTTTCCTCTACTATCAGAGAGAAAATACTTTTTTTAAATTTATAACAAAATAAAAACTCTATCTATCATTTCTCTCTCTTTTATCATTTTATCATAAATAAATGTCATATAAATATGAATGTCATAAAAATATGAATGTCATATAAATATGAATGTCATATAAATATGAATATATTTATTGATATTTTATTGATATATCTATTGGGAATTCAGGTAAAGATCGCAAGTTACCCCGGACAATGTCATAAAAACAACTCATTCAAGAATTGAGAAATTGTTTTTATAGAAAATGATCGGGGGAACATGCGGAAAATATCAATATATTTATTGATATTTTATTGATATTTTATTGATATCTTATTGGATATATATTGGGAATTCAGGTAAAGATCGCAAGTTTCCCCGGACAATGTCATAAAGATAATTATCTCAATTCTTGAAGCATTATTTTTATAGAAAATGCTCGGGGAACAAATGGATATAGAGGAAATTCATAATATATATTATTTTATTAGCGGGAGGGTTTAAAAGGGATATTCACATCTAACCTTCATATATGAGGGTTGATGTGATAAGCCTTGCGAACCAGCCGGCTCATTCGTAGAATGAGCTGGAACTTCGTTCTCTCTTTGCGGGAGGTAGAGTAGGAACCAGCCGGTTCTTACTGGATATAGAGGAAAATTAAAAATATAATTATTTTTAAAGGGGTTATTAGGGGAGGAACTCCCCTAATGAGGAGGTTCGAAAGGAACCTTAGGTTCCTTTCAATCTTTGAGATCCCGATATCGCATCTTCGCCGAAGCAAAATCCTCAATATTTGGATTTAAGGTCGGAATATTTCGTATTTCATCAATATTAAAGTACATATGCTTCTTTGCGCTATCTTTACAAACATCCAATGTACTCATCATCTTTGCCAAATACTTATCCCGTGACCGGAATAGACTACTACTTGCCGTATATACAAATTGTTGCTCCTCCACATCATAATCTTTAAAGATTGTATCATGTTTATAATGACCTTTAATCACATAATAGTATTTCGAGATAAAGTGATAATATTGCTGCGTCTCATCATCTTGTTGATATAAGATCTCATTAAATGATTTATTTAACTTATCGAGTATCAAATATCCTGCTTTATCACTACTCATCCGATTTAACTCATTGTCCGTATAAATAATTGCCTCTCCATTAGAGAAGAAGATATTATGATTCTTTTTATTCTCCATAATCATTCGCAACAAATTCGGATATAAGAAGAAATCTTTCCGCGCATAAAAGTCATTCGATATATGACTTAAATCATAATTCTCTTTAATGAAATCTTTAATCGATACATGATAAGTATTATGATTTGTATTATTATTATTATTACTGATATTTTGGATATTTTGGGTAGTATAAAAGTTATTATGATTATGATTATGTTGGATCTGCTGAATAATCTCCTGATTCTTCTTTTTGATCTCTTTCAAACAACTTTTTCGAACGCACGCATTTGGATTCTCCATATGACGCTCCAAATTATACTTCGCACAAAAGCGCTTTTTACAATTCGGACACTCATGCTTTTGAAAACTCTTCTCCTCCTCCTCTTTTGCCATCTCGATCTTCTCATTCTCCTCCACTAACTTTTTACTCTTAAATCCCTTTTTGATAATATTCTCTTTGTTCGTATAATATGTAACAATAAAGATATAATCCGATAACTCCAAATTTCTCCGGTCAATCATAAAGAGATAATCACGGTCTTTACTCAACTTCTCCGCATCCTCATACGTATAAAGAGTATTCGAAGAGCACGGGTGTTTGATCTTAAAATGTTTCGACATATTTCCAATCGACTCCGTCATATAATCAGCACAATGATGGCAAATTCGCATCTTTGATTTTATGGTATAGGTTCTAAATAAAACTCTTTCTCTTCTATTTTACAAAAAGATATTAAAAATAGAGAAATAAACGAATACTTTTTTTATTCAGTCATATGAAAAAAGTGAATATATAAAATCACATTACCATAGATAACCATAAAAATATATGTCTTTACATTTAATCAAAAATACCAAAAAGATCATTTCCTCCTCATTTAGAGTAGTGAATAAAAAATTCCTAAAAAGTATAATACTAAAAATATTTGTCGAGTAAATATTTTTAATTCGTTTTTATACATTACCATAGTATGATATGAAAAATAATTAAAAATAATAGGATAATAATATTGATAAAATTAAATAATTTATCAATAATTAAATCTATTTTTGTAAAAA
>VFQT010001799.1_pt1 | contig 24233 bp, 19 predicted proteins | sample 3512381 | NCBI WGS metagenome assembly VFQT01 (sample SAMN10412376, study PRJNA504923) | tailings metagenome | isolation source: Relicate 2 Philex TSF3 active mining site | place: Philippines: Tuba, Benguet | collected 2017-08-29
ACAAGCCATTCGTTGTAACCGAACTATTGATTGCTTATTGCAAGTACATATTGCACAAGAGGAAACTAAGTTTGGTTTTGATGAAGCGGAATTGGCCAGTATAATGCCTTTACTAGCAGCAAGAAAAAATGTTCGTATACTGGGCCTTATGGGAATGGCTAGTTTTACGGCTGAGGAGTCGCAAATAAGGGCAGAGTTTCAGCATTTGAAAAGAATAGCAACGCAACATGCTGCCTATTTTTCATTAACAGGAACCCCTGTTGTATCAATGGGAATGAGTGGAGATTATTCAATTGCGTTGAAAGAAGGAAGCACGTTGGTAAGAATAGGAAGTCTTCTTTTCGGTGCACGTCAATAGTTTTAATCAGAACCCTATATTCGTTTTATGGCACCTTCGGATTTCATCAATCGCTTTTCAATGCAACCGCATCCAGAGGGGGGCTTTTATTCTTCCACCTATCAAGCTTCTTTTCTGATACCACAGCATAGTTTACCGGGTTCCTTCCATGCAAGTAGGCCTGTTAGTTCAGCTATTTATTATTTATTGGAGCAAGGGGATTTTTCTTCTTTTCACCGAATTGCCAGTGATGAGTGTTGGCATTTTTATGCTGGTGATCCACTTTGGATTCATGCATTAGCACCTGATGGCTCTTATACCCGCACAACGTTGGGGCCATATGAGGGGATGACTTTTCAATATGTCGTGAAAGCAGGCACTTGGTTTGCGAGTGAGCCAGCTTTTGGATCAAACTTCAGTTTTGTCGGTTGTACCGTTTCTCCGGGATTTCATTTTGATGAATTTGAGATGGCTACTGCTGATCGGCTGATCTCCCAGTATCCCACTCAGGCCTCTTTAATCACACGGCTCTGCCGTGCCCCACTTTAATTTGCGTTATCTTCGCCCTTTTACCAGGAGAACTATGGCTGAAGAAAAAAGTTTAAATTTTATTGAGGAAATTATCGACACGCATCTAAAGGAAGGTGTTTATACTTCTATTGTCACTCGTTTCCCTCCAGAGCCCAATGGCTATTTGCATATTGGGCATGCCTCTAGTATCTGTTTGAATTTTGGGCTTACCAAACGATTTCCTGGGTACACCAACCTTCGCTTTGATGATACAAATCCTGTAACAGAAGATACCGAGTATGTGGATAGCATAAAGGAAGATGTACGCTGGCTGGGTTTTGAATGGAAGCATGAACGCTACGCGAGTGATTATTTTGATCAGCTATACACTTTTGCACTAGCCTTGATTGAAAAAGGGCTGGCTTATGTGGATGACTTAACAGCTGAGGAAATAGCTAGCCAAAAAGGAACACCAACGGAGCCTGGTAAAAATAGTCCTTACCGCGATAGAAGTATTGAAGAGAATCGGGATCTATTTATACGAATGAAGAATGGTGAATTTCCGGATGGGGCCAAAACGTTACGTGCTAAAATTGATATGGAGCATATCAATATGTTGATGCGTGATCCCATTTTATATCGTATAAAACATGCGCATCATCATCGTACAGGTGATAAATGGTGTATCTATCCAATGTATGATTTTGCACATGGGCAAAGTGATTCTATTGAGCAGGTAACTCATTCGATTTGCACGATGGAGTTTGTTCCTCACCGCGAATTGTATGATTGGTTAATCAAGCAGCTGGAGATTTATCCCTCTCATCAATATGAGTTTGCACGTAGAAATATAAATTACACAGTTACCAGCAAACGAAAGCTTCTACAGCTTGTGCAAGAGAAGAAGGTTGCAGGCTGGGATGATCCTCGAATGCCTACCATTAGTGGACTTAGACGACGTGGTTATACACCAGAAAGTATTCGAGAATTTTGTGAGCGGATTGGCGTAGCAAAGCGTGATAACCTAGTTGATGTAGGTTTGTTAGAATTTTGTGTTAGAGAGCATCTTAACCGCACTGCACTACGTCGTATGGTAGTGTTTGATCCAGTAAAAGTAGTACTACTGAATTTTCAAGGAGAAGAATGGTTGAACTCTGAAAATAATCCTGAAGATCCCGCTGGAGGCCATCGACAAATTCCATTCAGTCGTGAGATTTATATCGAACGCGAAGATTTTATGGAGAACCCTCCCAAGAAGTATTTTAGATTGGCGCCGGGTCAGCTTGTTCGTTTGAAAAGTGCATACATCATCCGTTGTGAGGAAGTTATAAAGGATCAAGATGGAGCAATAATTGAAATTCACTGTACGTATATACCTGAAAGTAAAAGTGGCGCTGATACCAGTGGAATATCGGTCAAAGGCACCTTGCATTGGGTGAGTGTCCCGCATGCCGTCAAAGCAGAAGTACGGTTATATGACCGGCTGTTCAATGTAGAAAATCCTACCGATGAATCACAGGATTTTATGCATTACCTCAATCCCTCATCACTGGAGGTGTTGCCTCAGGTAATGGCTGAACCTTCTTTACTGGAAGCAAAAACCGGTGATCGGTATCAGTTTGTTCGCAAAGGTTATTTTGTACTTGATAAAGACAGTCAATCCACCCATTTAGTATTCAATAAAACAGTGGGATTAAAAGACGGGTGGAATCCTGCAAAAGGGTAGAGTGTTGAATTATTGATGCTCTCCAAATACTCCTCTAAGTGTAGTTGCTATCTCGCCTAATGTGCAATAATTTTCAACTGCTTCTACTACCGATGGCATAAGATTGACCCCCTCCTTTGCATGATTTTCTATTTTCTCTAAACTAGTAGTTACGTTGTGGGCCTCTCTTCTTGCTTTTAGGTCAGCGATCCGAGCTATTTGTTGCGCTCGAATGGCTTCATTGATTCGTAATAAAGGAATTTTTTTCTCCTCAATAACCTGGTATTGATTCACGCCAACAATTATTTTTTCTTTTTTCTCGAGTGATTGCTGAAACTGATAAGCACTGCTGGCAATCTCATCCTGCATATATCCTTGCTCAATAGCCGCAACACTTCCTCCCAGCAGATCAATTTTTTTCATAATCTCAAGCGATTCCTTTTCCAATGCATCGGTTAAATATTCTACATAGTAGGATCCTGCCAGTGGATCCGCAGTGGCTGTAACTCCACTTTCTTGCGCAATTATTTGTTGTGTTCTGAGCGCAATCCTGGCTGCTTCCTCAGTGGGGAGGCTTAGTGCTTCGTCATACCCATTTGTATGTAAGGACTGTGTCCCTCCTAATACGGCTGCAAGGGATTGTAAAGTAACGCGCGCGATATTATTCAGGGGCTGTTGCGCTGTGAGCGTGCTACCTCCTGTTTGCGTGTGGAAGCGCAACATCATGGCTTTAGGATCTTTTGCCCCCATTTCCTTCATCAGGTTAGCCCAGATTCTTCTCGCAGCTCTGAACTTGGCTACCTCTTCAAAAAGATCATTATGGGCGTTAAAGAAAAAAGATAGCCTTTTTCCAAATACATCAATGTCCAATCCTTTTTCGAGCGCTGCTTTTACATATGCTTTACCATTGCTTAGGGTAAATCCAATTTCCTGGGCTGCCGTACTTCCAGCCTCTCTGATATGATAGCCAGATATTGAAATAGTATTCCATTTTGGAATCTCTTTGCTGCACCATTCAAAAATATCAGTGATAATGCGCATGGATGGTTTGGGCGGGTAGATGTAAGTGCCCCTTGCTGCATATTCTTTCAGGATATCATTTTGTATGGTGCCGTTTAGTTGACGGATGTCACATCCCTGTTTTTTGGCAACGGCAGCATAAAAAGCTAATAGAATAAAACCAGTAGCGTTAATGGTCATGGACGTGCTTACCTCATTCAGACGAATCCCTTTGAATAGTGTTTCCATATCCTCTATGGAGTCAATGGCAACTCCTACTTTTCCAACTTCTCCCTCTGCTAAGGGGTGATCACTGTCGTATCCAATTTGAGTTGGTAAATCAAAAGCAACACTTAAACCGCTGACTCCTTGAGAAAGTAAGTAGTGATAACGTTGGTTACTTTCCTCAGCTGTGGAAAATCCAGCATACTGACGCATGGTCCACAAACGTCCCCGATACATGTCTGGTTGGATTCCACGGGTAAATGGAAATTCACCGGGAAGCGACTGAGACTCCCTCGAAATATCAGTGGCACTGTATACTTTCTTTATAGATATGCCTGAGTCAGTAAATTTTTCTTCATTTTCCATAGTCAAAGGCGCTTACATTATTTTTTTGGCTTCTCTATTGAGCGTTTGCGTTACCAATTCTCGCAAAGATCCCTCAGGTTGGGCCATTTCCATTTCAAGAATCTTTTTGGTAAAAACAGAGGCTGGTTCTGTGGGGGTTAAGGAGCTATATACCTGATTTATTAGCATGATTTCTTGCTCTTTGAGATTTCGAACCGCATCCCAGGCTAATTGGCTTACATAAAGTTGTTGTGAGGTGTTGTAGGCAAACTCTTGTCTGATATTGTCTAACAAAAGTTGTTTCATCTCCAAGGAACTTATACCAGGCTGGTAGAGCCTATTAATAAGTTCAGACAAAGCAATACGTTCGGTTAGCAATACCAATCGCTCATAGGCTTGAAGCTGCAGAGGAGTTGATTCAAATTGTTTTCCATTTGCGATTGCTTCGGTTTTTTGGTTGTTGAGCTGGAAGGCTCTTGCACTTAGAATTACAGCAAGTACGGACAGGGCAAAGCTGAAGGTTACCAGATCTATTGTCATATAGGATAGTTCGGAATGTCAAAAGTAGTTGATTCCACAGCTTTATCTAATTTTGCGGTATGGAAATGACCACAACAACCGTTCCGGTACTATTCACAGCGGGTGCCGTAAATGCTATTCAGAAATTGCTCAAAGAGGATTCGTCTGCTTCCAGCAAGGCCCTTCGAGTAGGGGTAAAAGGTGGGGGTTGCTCTGGAATGACTTACGTGTTGGAATTTGATACTCCTACCGAAAAGGATATTCATTTCTCAATTGAGGGAATTCCTTGTGTGATGGATCGGTCACATGAAATTTATCTATTGGGAATGGAAATTGATTGGCAGGATGGATTGCAGAACAGAGGGTTTACGTTTACAAACCCAAATGCCAGTAAAACCTGCGGTTGCGGAACCAGCTTTGCAGTATAACACTTTTGTAATTGCAATAAAAAAACCGGAGTAGTTGAGTGCTCCGGTTTTTTTGTATTCAGTAGAAGGATTTTACGATCTGTTTTTCTTCTTTGATTTTCCTTGAAGATCCACCAATATCGGTGCTGCTACAAATATGGAAGAATAGACGCCGGTAAGTACACCAATGAGCATTGCAAAGGCAAAGCCTTTAGTTACCTCTCCACCCAGCAAGAATAGAATCAAGATTGTCAAGAATACGGTCAATGAGGTCATGATTGTTCTGCTCAACGTTTCGTTGATAGCCCGATTGATAATTTCTCCCATTGGAGCACCCGGCATTAATCTGGAATCTTCACGTATACGGTCAAATACAATTACCGTATCATTCATGGAGAATCCAATTACCGTTAATACTGCAGCAATGAAGTGCTGGTCAATTTCAAGAGGGAAGGGAACCAGATCTTTTGCAAAGGAGAATACAATTAGAGTTACCAGTACGTCGTGCAACAGGGCAACAATCGTACCCAGTGAATAACGCCAGTCTCTAAATCGGATAAAGATGTAGAGGAAAATGACGATTAGTGCAAATAATGTTGCTTTCACTGCACCGGATTTCAAGTCGTCTGAAATGGTCGGTAATACCTTTTTAGTTTGAGGAATGTATCGATCTGTTTTGAATTCCTGGAAACTCAAGTTAGTCGGCAGGTATTTTTGCAAGCCTTCGTACAGTCGATATTCAACAATAGAGTCAGCTACAGGGCCTCTGGTATCTTTGATCAAATAAGAAGTAGTGATATCCAGTTTAGAGTTGTCACCAATTGTTTTGATAATAGTATTCTCGCCCTCAAAACTGCGGTTTAGGTCCTGACGAACATTTTCCACATCTACTTTGGCAGGGAATTGAACAGTAAAACTACGTCCTCCATTGAATTCAACTCCGTAGTTAAATCCATTAAAGAAGGATCCGATACCCCCGACAAGTACTACTACCGAGATGATATAGGCAATCTTTCTGTATTCAATAAACTTGTATTTGGCATGTTGGAAAATGCGAGTAGAAATACTAGTGAAATACTCTACGTGCTTTTTCTTGTTCGTGAACATGTCACTTACCCAACGGCTTACAAGAATACCGCAGAAGAGAGAAAGTAATAATCCAAGAATTTGTGTGGTGGCAAATCCTTTTACGGGACCTAATCCAAAATAAAATAAAATGATGGCAGTGAGAAGGGTAGTGATATGCCCATCCAATACAGGCGGTAATGAACGGCTGTAACCATCTGTAATGGCTGTTAAGTAGCTCTTGCCACGTTTTAATTCCTCTTTGATACGCTCGTAGATTACCACGTTCGTGTCAACCGCCATACCAATGGTCAACACTAGACCAGCAATACCAGGAGCCGTAAGCGTAGCACCTAAGCCTGCTAAGATACCAACGGTAAAGAGTAAGTTTAAGATTAGAGCGATATTAGCAATCCATCCACTGGTGTTATAATAAACCAGCATTAAGGCAAAGATCACCACAAAGGATACAATAAAACTTAGTGAACCTCCTTGGATGGCTTCTTCTCCCAGAGTAGGGCCTACCTGTTGCTCTTGTACAATTTTAGCAGGAGCAGGGAGTTTACCAATTTTTAAGATGTTGGCCAAGTCAGCAGCTTCTTGCTGTGAATAGTTACCCGTAATAGACGAAACTCCGTTAGGAATAGCTGTAATTACATTCGGAGCGGATTGTACCACGTTGTCTAGCACAATTGCAATAGGGCTACCCACGTTTTCCTCAGTCATTCTTTTCCAAATTGCTGCACCAGCTGGACGCATGGTCATTTCAATTTGTACTTTTCCATATTGATCAAAATCTTGTCTGGCATCTGAAATTGCATCTCCTTCCAATTTAGCCGAAGTACGGTTGTATGTTTTGAGTGCATGTAGGGGTACAGATGTAGCAGCAATTCCTTTGCTGTCTTTATCGGGTACGCCATATGCCCAGATTACATCGGATGGGAAATTGCCTTTGAGTTCGTCCAAATAACTTCTTACCAACGCGGTATCTTTTACCGCTACCATTGCAGTAGCGCCTGGATAGACTACGTTGCCTTTTTCGTCTTGGTAAGGTTGTACAAATTGTAAATAGTTATTCAAGCTGATCGTAGGTGCAGCTGCAGTTGCTCCCTTTTTACCTGTATCAGCCACTTTATTGACGATTGCTTCGGATAGTTTCTTAGCACTACCCGTGTCTTTCTTTGTTGTTTCGGTAGCTGTAGGAGCATTAGCTACAGCACTGCTGTCTTTTTTAAGCGTAGTGTCTGCTTTGCCTGCATACTTTAGATTAAAGGCATCGATTGCACGTTGCCAGCTGCTGGAGTAGTTTGCATTCTTTAGTGTATATACCTCCCAGAACTGAAGGTTGGCTGTGCTTTGTAAGAGTTTGCGTACACGCTCCTTGTCCTTTATGCCAGGTAATTCAACTGTAATAAGTCCACGATTTGGAATTGGATTGATGGAGGGCTGTGCAACTCCAAATTGATCAATACGGGTACTGAGTCGGTCAAAGGTTAGATCAAATGCGGCTCGGGCTTGCTCTCGAATGTAAACTTCAACATCAAGATCGGTAGACTTGATGTTAATCTGGTTCCCACTAGCGCCAGAGAAAAGTGTGGCTAATGGTCTACTTGGTTCTAATTTTCTGTATTCCTGAATAAACAGCGTGATAAAATCTGCATCACTGTTGGCTTTACGTTTGTCGGCGTTTTGAAGTGAGCTTAGAAAATTTGGGTCTGTGGTGTTATTGGCAAGAGAACGAAGTAAGCCAGACATCTCCACCTCTAGCGTTACGTTCATACCACCTTGTAAGTCAAGTCCAAGGTTAAGTTCCTCCTCTTTTGCCTTTTTGTAACTCATGGCTCCATTGATGCCATAAGTCACTGTTTCATTTTCACTGGCTCTAAGCATACTATCACGATAAGCTGCCTTTCTCTTATCCAGAAATTCTTGCCAATAGGATTGAGAATCCTTATCATTAGGGTATTTCACGGAAGCGGCGGGATAGGATTTGCCGACATACTGACTGGCCTTTTCGTCCGCCTTCTTTTCAAAGTTTTGTACCAGCCACGTAAAAGAGAGCTGGTATAGCGAATAGATAATCAGCAGGACAGTAAAAAAGCGAACCAAACCTTTCAGTTGCATATGGATTGATTTACAGAATTTTTCAAGGACGGCAAATATAGCTTTTTCAGGGAATTTCGGGCATAAAAACAGGCTCGATAGGGTGCCAGGTTATAAGCTTTATTGTAATTTGCCGCATTAGTATTTACCGCCTATGACTGCTCTTTCCACCTTGCTGAACCGTTTCAATGAACCGGAAACCCTGAAAATGGCTAAACTGGGCCGTGAACTTAGGGCCAGTGGTGTAGATGTGATTGACTTAAGTTTGGGAGAACCTGATTTTGATACCCCTGCACATATTAAGAAAGCGGCTATCCAGGCTATTGAAGAAAACTGGAGTCATTACACGCCTGTACCCGGTTATCTTGAACTCAGAGAGGCCGTTTGTTCAAAACTCTCGCGCGATAATGGACTAACCTATAAACCGTCACAAATTGTAGTATCAACGGGTGCCAAACAGAGTCTTGCTAACTTAATCTTATCCTTGGTTGATGAAGGACAGGAAGTGATTATTCCAACACCATATTGGGTAACTTACAGTGAGTTAGTAAAAATTGCAAGAGGAAAAGTAGTAGAGATAAAAACAAAAGCTGCAGCTGGCTTTAAGATCTCTCCACGTGAGCTCGAGGATGCTATTACAAAAAATACTTCTGTTTTTCTCTTTTCTTCACCTTGTAATCCCAGTGGTGCTGTATATAGCAAACAGGAATTAGAGGCATTGGTTAAAGTTTTTGAGAAACATCCACAAGTCACAATTATATCTGACGAAATATATGAGTATATCAATTATGTAGGGGAGTCTTGCAGCATTGCTTCCTTTCCATCCATTGCTGATCGTGTTGCGATTGTTAATGGCTTGAGTAAGGGTTTTGCAATGACTGGCTGGCGGTTGGGATACATAGCAGCCAATGAGACTATTGCTAAAGCCTGTGAAAAAATACAAGGTCAGTTTACCAGTGGAGCAAATTCAATCGCACAACGAGCTGCTATTGCAGCATTGTCTGAGGATCTTCGTCCAACTATCCGAATGGTAGAAGAATTCGCAGCCCGACGTGCGCTGGTCCTACAATTAGTGGCCACCATACCTGAAATTAAATGTCCAACACCTGAAGGCGCCTTCTACATTTTTCCGGATGTGAGTTTTTACTATGGAAAAACCGATGGGCAAGTGATAATTAGCAATGCGGCAGATTTGTCAATGTATCTGCTAAACACTGCGCACGTTAGCTCTGTAATGGGAGATGCATTCGGTGAGCCTAGCTGTATACGATTTTCCTTTGCAAACAGCCGAGATAAGATAGAGGAGGGCTGGAATAGAATTAAGCTTGCGCTGGCTCGTTTGAAATAGCGCGAAGTTTTTTATCGAGCGCTAATACCTGCGTTAACAAGGGTTGGTTATTGTCATTATGCAAAATGAAATTGCATTTACCATTACGTGTTTCTTCATCGAGTTGATGATTCATTCGCTGTTTGACGGCCTCCTCAGTTGCCCCGTCTCTTTTTATTACCCGCTCTAGTCGGGTTAGGAGAGGAGCGGAAACTCCAATTACATAGTCTAATCCTCTATCAGCACCGCTTTCAAACAGTAAAGCTGCTTCCCGAACTGCATAGGGAGCTTTTTGTTCTTCAAACCATCGGTTGCCAGCCTGAATAGTTGCGGGATGGATTAATTGATTTAACCAATCCAGCTTTTTTTGATCTGAAAATATGAGTGAAGCAATAAGTTCCTTATTTAACTGCCCGTTTTTATAGGCATCCGATCCAAACTTTTCCTGAATGGCAGTCACTAAAGCAGGGTCTTCCGTCATTAACTTTTTAGCTACTTCATCGGCATAGAATACGGGTATGCCCAGCGACTCAAAAATATGAGCAACTGTAGTTTTTCCGCTGCCGATTCCACCGGTTAAGCCGACCCGAAGCATGGTTATTTTTTTTCGGCTGCGGCAGGCTTGTTGATGGCCTGTGTCCAATCCATGCTGATTGCAGACTTTTCAATTTTCAAATAACTCCCAGGACTGGTCTCGATCTGCAGGGTACCGTCTTCGTTAACTTTATTTATAGTTGCATGAATGCCTGCAATTGTAACAATCTTCTCTCCCTTAGCCAGGTTGTCAATAAACTCTTTCTGGGTTTTAGCACGTTTTGCTTGCGGTCTTATGAAAAAAAGCCAAAACACTAAAATCATCAATCCAAGAAAGATGAATTGGAATCCACCAAATCCAGGCTGTGCTGTTTGTTGTAAAAGGTAAAAAATATTCATGGTTTAAATTATTGATTTTGTTCTGGAATTTGTCCGGAAAAACTAAGCGTATGGTTTTTATTGGGGTTGGTATTAGCCACCACGTGAACTTGCTTTACGATGTAACCGCTACCGCTTCCATTGAATTTAGCTTTGATGACACCTTCCTCACCTGGCAAGAGGGGCTTTTCTGGTTTTTCAGGAATTGTACATCCACAAGATGCCGTGACACCTTCAATTATAAGGGGACGTTCTCCTGTGTTTTTAAAACGCCATTTGATTTCGATTTCTTTTCCAGGCTTTAATTTTCCTAGCGATTGGTCGGCAGTGTCTAACCACGTAAGGCGGGTAAATAAGGTGGTATCTTCCTGCGCAACTTTTACCGTTTCTGCAGCTGCGGTTGAGGAGGCAATTGTCGCATCTGTTTCTGCATTGGCGGGCACATCTCTACAGCCAGTAATAACCAGGCTGGCAAATGTCACTAGCGTTAAATATCGCATCATCATGTGTGAGGTGTTTATTTTTTTATTTTTTTGAAATCAATTTTATTGAGTTTTCCTTGTTCTTCCAACTCTTTTCGGATGTTATCAAGTATTCCATTAACAAAGTGACCACTTTGAGCTGTACTGTACTCCTTGGCTAAATCGATGTATTCGTTGAGCGTTACTTTAGGTGGTATTGTTTCAAAGTAAAGAAATTCTGCCACACCCATTTTCATCATAATCATGTCTAGAACGGCAATGCGGTCGGGATCCCAGTTCTTCAGCTTGGGTACTATCAAAGACGTCAGGTGTGAGTCCTTCTCCACGGTTGTACGTAGTAACTCTCTTGCAAACTTCTCTTTTTCAACATCTATCAAGGTATCTAGTGAAAGTGAATTAGGTTTTTGAAGTAGCGTGCCAATCAATTGGACAATGGATTCTCCATCATCATCAAAGTTTCCGAATAATTCACTGATGTGAGAAATAAAAACTGGATTAGCAAGTAAAAGATCATTTAAAATAAATTCCATGATCTTTTTTTCTTCTTTTTTATCTCTTTTGCTGTTTGAGATGTATTCTTTGTATAAGCTGGTTTCCAGCAGTTGCTGATGAATTTTTCGTATGAGTTCAGGCTCCGTCCTGCTTTCTGGCTTTAATCGATTTACTTGTTTTTTGAAGTCCTCTTTTTCTAAAATTTGCCAAAGCAATTCATTCCCAGCCAGTTTTGTATTAAAATTTAAATCAGCCTCAGTAGGTAAGTGTTTTGATGCTTTCTTGTGTGCGTAAGTTTCCGTGTAGCGAAGCACTTGTGTAAGGAACCAGGTTAAGTAGGTAAAAAGGTCCCGGGTTTGCTCAAAGTGTTGATCCAGCTGTGCCTGCAATCGAGTGGGAGTAGGCGATTCATCCACCGTAGATAAAGTGTAAAGAACCTGCATTACTTTAACCCGAATATTTCTTCTGCTGATCATGTTTCAATGAGCTGTTGCATGGCAAATATAGCTCATAATCCCTTGCCCTGCAAGGATTAAAGCGTACTGAAAAAATGGCAGGAAGGCAAGCTTAAAAGTTCTTGATGAGCAGTTTTGTCGTTAAGTTTCTGACAAAAAATGCAGTACTACTATGAAAAAAAGTGCTGGCATACAATTTACGGTAACTTCGCCGCCCGCCGTTGGGTGGGCCTTGAACCTTAAAAAACAAAAATCAAAACAAGCTATGGCCAAGAAAGTAAACGTAACTCCGCTTCACGATCGAGTAATTGTGAAAGCAGCTGCCGCCGAGGAGAAAACTGCCGGTGGTATCATCATTCCTGACACTGCTAAAGAAAAACCACAGCGTGGTACTGTAATCGCAGCAGGTCCTGGTAAAAAGGATGAGCCGGTAACGGTTAAGGCGGGAGACACTGTGCTCTATGGCAAATACGCCGGTACAGAGATCCAAATCGATGGGGAGGATTACCTCATTATGCGTGAATCCGATATTTTGGCAATTGTTTAATTGCACTTTCCTCAACAACTTAAATACAAACTAAAATTATATGGCAAAGCAGATTTTTTTTGATATTGAAGCAAGAAACAAAATGAAGCGTGGTGTAGATACACTCGCAAATGCAGTAAAGGTTACGCTTGGACCCAAAGGTCGTAACGTAGTAATTGAAAAAAAGTTTGGTGCTCCTCAGGTAACTAAAGATGGTGTGACTGTAGCAAAAGAAATTGAATTAGAAGATCCCATTGAAAATATGGGTGCGCAAATGGTGAAAGAAGTAGCCTCCAAAACAGCAGATATCGCTGGAGATGGTACAACAACGGCCACCGTTCTTGCACAAGCTATTATCGGTGAGGGCCTCAAAATGGTTGCTGCCGGTGCCAACCCAATGGACTTAAAAAGAGGAATTGATAAAGCGGTTAGTATTGTTGTAGAAAGCCTTAGAGATCAGAGTCAGACTGTTGGAAGCGATGGTAAAAAAATTCAACAGGTTGCAACTATTTCCGCAAACAACGATGAAACAGTTGGTAAATTAATTGCCGAGGCGTTTGCTAAAGTGGGAAAAGAAGGCGTGATTACGGTAGAAGAGGCCAAGGGAACTGATACGACTGTTGATGTAGTGGAAGGTATGCAATTTGACCGCGGATATATCTCTCCCTACTTTGTGACTAACAGCGAGAAAATGGAAGCTGAATTGCAAAATCCTTACATCCTGATTTACGATAAAAAAATCAGCAATATGAAGGATATCCTGCACATTCTGGAGAAAGTAGCACAGGGCGGACGTCCATTATTAATTATTGCCGAAGATCTGGAAGGGGAAGCGCTGGCAACATTAGTTGTAAATAAATTACGCGGAACACTTAAAGTGGCTGCAGTGAAAGCCCCAGGATTTGGAGATCGTCGTAAGGAAATGTTACAAGACATCGCAATCCTCACTAAAGGTATTGTGGTAAGTGAAGAGCAGGGCTTCAAGTTGGAGAATGCTGACATCAGTTACCTTGGACAAGCAGCCTCTGTAACCATTGATAAAGACAATACAACTATTGTAGGCGGAAAAGGTAAGAAAGAAGATATCACTGCGCGTGTCAATCAGATCAAAGCGCAAATCGAAACCACAACCTCTGACTACGACAAAGAAAAGTTACAAGAGCGTTTGGCAAAACTGAGCGGTGGGGTAGCTGTGTTATACGTTGGTGCTGCTACTGAAGTGGAAATGAAGGAAAAAAAGGATCGTGTTGATGATGCTTTACATGCCACTCGTGCGGCAGTAGAAGAAGGAATTGTTCCAGGTGGTGGAGTTGCTTTTATCCGTGCAATCGAAAAACTCGAAGCAAAAGTGAAAGGACAAATTGAAGATGAACAGACTGGTATGGCCATTGTACGTCGTGCATTAGAGGAGCCTGTACGTATTCTAACTGCTAACGCAGGTATCGATGGATCCATTGTGGTACAAAAAATTAAAGATGGTAAGGGAGACTTTGGTTTCAATGCTCGCACAGAAACCTATGACAATATGTTCAAGGCTGGTGTTATTGATCCTACCAAGGTTAGCCGTGTAGCATTGGAGAATGCGGCCTCAATTGCTGCCATGCTCCTGACCACAGAATGCGTTGTTGCGGATAAGCCTAAAAAGGAAGAGCCACATGCTCACCCAGCACCAGATATGGGTGGTATGGGAGGCTACTAATTCCTGCCGTAAAGCTTCAAAATCAATTAACAGTCCCGTTTCTGACCGAAACGGGACTTTTTTTGACAATTCCTGCACAAACGGACTGTTAAAATCCTTATTTTTAAGGCGCTGGCAAGGACTCATACTCTTGCCTGACAATCATTTATTAAAACAAACCACTTCACATGCGCAATTTTTACTCGAATTTGCTCATCCTTTTGTTCGCTGGTTTATTCAGCCTACCTGCTTTGTCTCAGGAACAATACTGGACTTCACGTCCCAGTAAAGAAGGAATTGTAACACACAAAGCTGTTGCAAGACAATCTTACCCCAAGGAATTTAAATTATTCGATTTAAATCTGGCACCATTGCGTCAGCAACTGATGTCAATTGTGGGGGAAAATCCACAACGTAGAACCACCATAATCACAGTACCAAATGCTGCTGGTAAATTGGAGCAGTTTGAAGTGGTAGAGGCTTCCAATTTCGAGCCTTCTCTTCAACGTCAGTTTCCTTCTATTCGTGCCTACTCAGGTAAGGGTATAGAAGATCCTGCCGCGTTACTCAAAATCAGCTACTCTCCTGAGGGAATTCAAACCATAGTTTTTCGTGCTGATGCCTCAAATGAGTATGTAGAAAAATATTCTCAAGATGGCAGCACCTATGCCGTATTCCAAACTACCCGCCGTAAAGGAGATTTACCATGGCTTTGTTCAACTCCTGATCAACAGCTAGCGTTGGGTGTAAATCGTCAGGTATACTTGCAGCGTCTTGAGTCCAACACAGGTGAATTGAAGACCATGCGTTTGGCACAATCTGTTACTGCAGAATATTCTAATTATTTTGGTGCAACCAGCGCCGCTCAAGTGAACTTGGTTCTTGCTGCTGTTAATGCCACCATGACTCGTACCAACGGTTGTTATGAAAAAGATTTAGCACTACACCTTAACTTAATCGCTAACACTACAAGTGTTTTCTATTATGATCCTGCTACCGATCCTTATTCTCCCCCTGCACAAATGGGGCAGTGGAATAATCAATTGCAGGCAACATTAACAGCTGTTATCGGAGAATCCAACTATGATATCGGTCACCTATTTGGAGCATCCGGTGGAGGTGGTAATGCCGGTTGTATTGGTTGCGTTTGTGTAGATGGTCAAAAGGGCCGAGGAATCACTTCTCCTGCAGATGCTATACCTCAAGGGGACAATTTTGACATTGATTATGTGGCGCATGAGATCGGTCACCAGTTGGGTGCAAACCATACTTTCTCAATGAGTATTGAGGCTGGTGGTGTAAATAATAAAGAAGTGGGATCAGGAATCACCATCATGGGTTATGCGGGTATCACCTCACAAGATGTGGCTCCGCATTCAATTGATATCTTCCATGCTAATTCTATCCAACAAGTACAAGTTAATTTGGCCACTAAAACTTGTCCAATTACTACTTCATTAGCGGGTACCAATGCAACACCAGTTATTGCAGCGCTTACGCCCTACACCATTCCTATCTCCACACCATTTGAATTAACAGGTTCTGCTACAGATGCCAATACAGGTGACGTACTTACCTATTGCTGGGAGCAGGATGATGCGGCCAATTCTACCGTTACGGGTATTAATAGTGTAGCCAGCCCAACTAAGTTGGTTGGTCCAAACTGGTTGACTTTCCCTGCTACAACCAGCCCAACTCGTATTTTCCCACGCTTATCTACTATCCTGGCTGGACAATCAGTTACAGGACCGCTGCCTGGTGGTGATGCCATTGCAAATACAGAGGCATTGAGCAGTGTAGCAAGGGTATTAAACTTCAGATTGACTGTTCGTGATAACGCGCCCTATAGCTCTACGGCCCCCATTCGTGTGGGTCAAACTGCTTATTCAGACGTAGCTATTACAGTTTCTTCAGCAGTGGGACCATTCCTGATTACATCACACAACACTGCTGCTACATTAACTGCCGGTACAACTGAAACGCTTACTTGGTCCGTAAATGGTACTACTGGTGCGCCAACCAACACCGCTAACGTAGATGTATACATTTCTACCAATGGCGGTACTACATTTACACTCTTGATTCCTAACACTCCAAATGATGGAACCGAGAGCTTCACTGTGCCCAACACTCCTTCTACCACTGTTCGTTTCAAAGTAAAAGCTACCAACAATGTTTACTTTGATATCAATAATGCAAACCTGACAATCATTCCTCCTCCGTTTGGTTTCACATTTAATACTACAGTTCCTGCAACGGCTGCTTGCCCTGCACCTGCAACAATGGATATTACTTTAGGTACTGCCTCCAACGGTGGTTTTACGGGTAATATAGCTTTGAGCGCTTCAGGTAACCCAGCTGGAACAACTGTAAGTTTCTCCCCAGCTACAGTTGCAGTAGGCGGTAGTACTACGGTTACTTTATCTGGTGCTAATACGCTGAATGCAGGTACCTACACCATCGTAGTTACGGGTGTAAGCACTGGAGCCTCCAACCAAACAGCCAACTTATCATTCACTGTAAATGCTGGAAGCGGTCCTTCAATTACTACCCAACCCGCTAACCAAACTGCATGTGTGGGTGGAAATGCAACCTTTACCATTGCCTCTAGCGGAACTTACCAATGGCAAGTTAACACGGGTTCTGGCTTTAGTAATATTGCTGGCGCCACAGCTTCTTCTTACACTGCAAGTGGAGTGACGGCTTCTATGTCGGGTAATACCTATCGTTGTCTTGTAGCAGGTCAGTGCGGAACTACAACCTCTACTGCTGCGACACTTACAGTTAATACATTGCCTGCAGTAGTTACACAGCCAACTAACGTGGCTCAGTGTACTGGAACATCTGTTTCTTTCTCTGTTGGAGCCACTGGAACTGCGTTGACTTACCAATGGCAGGTGAGTACAGATGGTGGTGCTACTTATTCTGGTATCACAGGTGCTAACGCTGCAACGTATACAATTGCTTCTACTGTTCTTGCTCAAAATAATAATCGTTATCGTTGTGTGGTATCAGGTGCTTGTAGCCCTGCTGCAACCTCTAATGCTGCAACATTAACCTTGAGCGCAGCGCCAACCATCACTGCTCAGCCTTCACCTACAGCTGTGATCTGTGAGGGAGCATCAACCAGCTTTGTAGTAGCTGCCACCACGCCAGTTGGTACATTGACTTACCAATGGCAAGCGAGTGCTAACGGAGGTGCAACCTGGTCTCCAGTGAATGGTGCAACCAGTGGAACCTTTAATCAGTCCAATGTGCCCGCAACCCAGAATGGTTACATCTTCCGTTGTGCGGTAACCACAAGTTGCGGAACCATTTACTCAACAAATGTTGCGCTTACTGTAAATACATATCCAGTTATTTCATTTAATACGGTTAACGAGCTTTGTCTCTCTGATCGTCCTGTTTCTTTGAGTGCTACTCCTGCTGGAGGTGCATTTAGCGGAACAGGGGTAACTGGTAGTGCGTTTAATCCTCGTACTGCTGGGTTAGGTGTTAAAACAGTTACGTACACAGCCTCCAATGCAGGTTGTCAATCCACTTTATCTCGCTCTATCATTGTTGATCAGTGTGCTGAGCGTCAAGTGCCATTGTCAAACCCTGCTTCTTTGACTTTATATCCAAATCCAAACACTGGTAAATTCGGTATCCGAATCAACACTGATTTGTATACACGATTCTCTGTTAAGATTTTCAATAACCTTGGACAGCTTGTACGCACACAGGAAATATCCAATGTGTTTTATGGACAGGTTGTAAACATGGATATGTCTTCACTTCCTGCTGGAACCTTCCACTTACAGTTTGTAAATGATGAGGTTGCTCCAGTGGAAAGTAGAACAATCAGCATGGTTATTTACAAGTAAAGAAATACTGACTTTTTTCAAATCCCGTTCGGTAATCCGGACGGGATTTTTTTTGGTACCTTTGCCGCCGCAATTAATCAACTATGATCAGTGTACGTGATTTAAAGCTAGCCTATGGCAAGCGGGTGCTTTTTGAAGAAGTGAACCTAAATTTTACCAAAGGGAACTGCTATGGGGTAATTGGTGCCAATGGAGCAGGTAAGAGTACATTTCTAAAGATTTTAAGCGGCGAAATTGAACCCAATAAAGGAAAGGTGGAGTTTACGCCTGGAGAAAGGATGGCCGTATTAAAGCAAAATCATTTTGCCTTTGATGAGGAATCTGTTTTGAATACTGTACTGATGGGCCATTCCAAATTATGGCAAGTAACAAAAGAGCGGGAAAAGATTTATGCGCTTGCAGAATTTACGGAGGAAGATGGTATAAGAGCTGGGGAGTTAGAAGCAGAGTATGGGGAGATGGGAGGGTATACTGCAGATAGTGATGCTGCAACTTTACTTGGGGAGTTAGGGGTAAAGGAGGATTTACATCAATCTCTAATGAAGGACATCCCTACTAATTTAAAAGTGCGTGTACTCTTGGCACAGGCCTTATTTGGGAATCCTGATATACTACTTCTGGATGAACCTACCAATGGACTTGATATTGAAACAATTTCCTGGCTTGAAAATTTTCTTGCTGACTACGAGAACATAGTGCTGGTAGTCAGTCACGATCGTCACTTTTTAGATGCCGTATGTACTCATATTGCCGACGTTGACAGACAAAAAATCAAAATTTTCACTGGTAATTATACTTTTTGGTATGAATCTTCTCAGCTAATGGCTCGCCAGCTGGGGGATAAGAACAAAAAAATAGAGGAAAAGAGACAAGCCCTCTTGGATTTTATTGCACGATTTAGCGCCAATGCATCAAAAAGCCGTCAGGCAACTTCACGTAAAAAAGCTCTTGAAAAACTAACGATCGAGGAAATAGAACCAAGCTATCGTAAATATCCTGGTATCATTTTTCAGCCTCTTCGTGAAGTGGGAAATCAAATTCTGACAGTTGAAAAATTAAAGAAGGAAATTGACGGCCGTGTGTTATTTGACCAAGTAAGTTTCACGCTCAATAAAGGAGATAAAGTAGCCATTTTAAGTCAGGATCCCCTGGCAGTTACGGCTTTCTATAACATTATTGCTGGCGAATTAAAGGCTGAACAGGGGAGTTTTGAATGGGGTACCACTATCACCTGGGCCTATCTTCCTCAGGAGAATTCAAAATATTTTACGGGCGAACTTAATTTGATGGATTGGTTGCGCCAATACGTGCCCGAGCACGTAAAAGATGTAGATGAACCATTCTTAAGAGGATTTTTAGGGAAAATGTTGTTTAGCGGGGAAGATGTTATGAAGAAAACCTCGGTGCTCAGTGGGGGAGAGAAAGTACGTTGTATGCTTAGCCGTATGATGTTGCAAAATCCAAATGTAATATTGCTCGATCAGCCCACGGATCACCTTGATTTGGAAAGTATTCAAAGTTTTAACGAGCAGTGCACCGACTACAAGAGTATAGTTTTACTCAGCAGCCACGACCACACTTTTATGCAAACAGTTGCAAATCGTATTATTGAGCTTACCCCCAAAGGTGTTATCGACCGCTTAATGACTTTTGATGAATATTTGGCGGACGAACGCGTGAAAACACTCAAAAACGAAATGTATTGTTAAATTACAGGGGTGGATTGTTGAAGAAAGGTTCAACATCTACTTTCGAAATACTGTTATAAAACGCACAGTCCCTGTAAAATGAAAGAAAACTTACAACTTAATTTATCGGATCCTACTAGGCTTGAAACCTTGTACCGATCAGATAAATCTGGCTTTCGAAAAGCCTTTTTCGAATTATTTCCTACCAAACCAGCAGACCCAATTGCAATTTGCTGGTATGAAAGATTGCAAGAGGAATCCACCCCTATATCTTGGGGTAAGGGTTCCGATCTGTTGGTTATTTTAATAGCCACAGCAATTGCAACCTTTATAGCTAAAATACCAGATTTCTTTTCCCTCAAACCCGAGGAGTTTTTTCCCAGAAACATAAGTTTTATTGTAATGCCCGTTTTGGCTGGTTATTTTATGTGGCTGCATCGACTTAAAAAGCAAACTATTCTAACTGTATTGTTCATTTTCATAGCTTGTGCTATTTACATCAATTGGTTACCTGGAAATTTTGATAATGACACAGTAATACTCAGTTGCATTCATTTACCCTTGATAGGCTGGTCTTTACTAGGCTTTGTATTTGGTAAAGGCCAGTTGAGCAATTGGGGTGATCGTCCCGCTTTTTTACGCTACAACGGAGATTTGATTGTGATGGGATCTTTAATAGTAAGCGGGGTCATGTTACTAACCGGGATTACGCTTGGACTATTTAGTTTGATTGGACTTTCCATTGAGGAGTTTTATACACAGTGGATATTGATTGCGGAATTATCGGCTTCTCCCTTGATTGCAACATATGTTATTCGCTATAATCCTCAACTGGTTAACAAAGTTTCTCCTGTCATTGCCAGAATTTTTAGCCCTCTTGTATTAGTCACTTTGGTGGCTTACTTGATTGGAATATTGATTGCTGGTAAAGATCCTTATACCGACCGTGAGTTTCTTATGTTATTCAATGCCTTATTGATTGGTGTATTGGCTATCATTTTTTTCTCAGTAGTAGAGATGAAGCGCACAACAGAGAATAAAGTGGCGCATTGGATCATATTTCTTTTAGCGCTAGTCACTATAGTTGTAAATGGAGTTGCCCTTTCTGCTATCCTCTATCGTATTGGATCTTGGGGATTTACCCCTAACCGGCTAGCTGTGTTAGGTGGAAATTTATTATTCTTCATCAATCTGATTTTATTGGCAAGGCAACTCTTCAGACAACTTCGTGGCCAGGTTGCCACCCATTCAATAGAGGAGGTTATTGCTCGCTATTTGCCCATATACTTTATTTGGGCCGTCTTGGTCACCTTTTTGTTCCCGCTTATCTTTAGGTTTCAGTGATAATTTACCATGCTACAACAAAATAAAAAAGGGCAGCTTTCCGGAAAGGCTGCCCTTTCTCTTATTGTAGGATCTATTATTGGAGCAGGACTATTCATGAAACCAGCTTCTATGGCGGCTCAATTGGGATCCCCCATGGCAATGACCATCACCTGGTTAGTAGCTGGATTTTTTACACTTTGTGGTGCGCTTGTTATTGCAGAATTAGGTGTACGAATGCCTACAACAGGAGGTCTGTTTGTTCACTTTACAAGTTGTTATGGGCCCAAGACGGGATTTTTATATGGCTGGTCTGCCTTCTCTGTTATCAATACGGCATCAATGGCTGCAGTGGCCTTTATTTGTGCTACTTATCTAAATTCAATTTTAGGAATCCCTGATTTTTTAGACGCTTCCTGGCAATCGTTTTCAATTTCCATTTATCCATTGGGAATATTATATCCTTTTCAAGATTTCACAGTTAAAGTGATCGCAATTGTATTAGTCTTAGTAATCACTTGGGTTAATACTAAAAGCTTGCAGGCGGGTGGTCGTTTTCAATTTTTCTCGACCGCCTTAAACATTTTTATTTTATTACTATTGTCTGTACTGCTTTTTTTAGCTGCAAATGGTAAAGCTTCAAATTTAGTTGAGCCAAGTATCGCAAATACACTGGATCGTGGTTTCTCTGCTTGGATACCTGCATTGACCGGTGCATTCTTTGCTTTAGATGGGTGGATAAATATCATTTCTATGGCTGGAGAGGTTCAATCTCCTTCTCGTACCATTCCTCGTACCCTTTTATTGGGTGTGGGTATTTGTTTATTCCTCTACCTTATATTGAATCAAGCCTATCTTTTTGTGATGCCGGTAAATCAAATAGCTACGGCTCGTGTAGTAGCATCCGATGCATTGACATTGGCTTGGGGTCCCCTTGCGGGAGGGATTATTGCATTCCTAATTGTTTGCTGTACGCTGGGATGTTTAAATGGAAATATTATGGCCTCCGCACGAATCACCTATGCAATGGGAAGAGATCGAGTTTTTCCTGGTTGGGTGGGCGCACTAGATCAAAAACGACAACTCCCCGTTGCAGCCCTTCGTTTACATGGTTTTTGGATTACTATTTTGATATTATCAGGTTCATTTGACATGCTGGCTGATATGTATGTTTTTGTGACTTGGATCGCCTACGGACTGGCTGCTGTAGCCGTTTTAAGACTTTCTTTAGACAAGCAGCAAGAACAACCAACCTATCGTGCCTGGGGAAGATCTATAACCGTGCTTATTTTTATTGCTTTCTGTTTATTTTATTTGTTGGCCACGCTATACACGGATGTTGTCTCATTTCTTATGGGAAAGAAACCAATCATTCATGCAGGTGTAGGACTTTTTTTGGTGTTAGCTGGATTACCTTTGTATTATTATTGGCAGAAGAAGTCTTTGCCGATAGCAAACGAGTGAATATGAAAATCAGCTACTATCTACTCTTCTCTATCTTTTCTGGCCTTTTATTGGCATTTGCTTGTTGGATGCCATGGGTTGAAATATCTTCTCCTGCACTCACATTGACAGGGATGAACACGGAGGGGACCAGTTTTGGAAAACCTGGTTTTTTTCATTTGATATTTCTTGGCTTGTACTTTTTGTTTGTGCTAATACCTAAGGACTGGGCAAAGCGTTTTAACCTGCTGATAGCGGCTTTAAATTTATCCTGGATGATTCGTAATTTCTTTTTGATGGGTCTATGCAGAGGCGGAGAATGCCCCTCCCGCCAATGGGGAATCTATTTGGTTGCAGTGGCTAGTGTAGCAATGCTATTGTCCAGTTTTTTTCCTACTGCAGAACAGCAGAAAGTCAACCCATAAGCTATTCTCCAAATAAGGTATTGATTTTAGTAATGACTGGCCTTATACTTATGAGGTGCAGTCTTTTTTTTGCTTAGCTCAACTTATTCTTGCACTCCTGTTAACGCTCAGGCTTGTCGCACAATCTGCTTTTTCTATTTATTGGGATATGCAGCTTGCTACACCGGCTCATTCATCATTACATGTAACAGCCAGCGAATTTAAACAGGGGGTAAATTTTGGCACCACAGTATTGCTTACATCAAATTCGTCGTCCATTCAATCCTATTCCGGCGCATCGGGTGAGAATAATGCAGCATTAGCTTGCAGGACCGGGCCTCTGAACAGAACACCCACGGGTTCCTCTTATTTTAGTTTTTCTGTTTCAGCAATAGCTGGTTATAAGTTTGTGCTGCAAGCTTTTGCGCTGGGGCTTCGATCCACCAGCTCCGGTCCTCAATCCTGGGCACTCTATTCAAGTGCAGACAACTTTACAACACCGATTCAATCTGGTAATGTATCCAATAATAGCAATTGGGTCTTCCAGCAATATTCAATTACAGCGGGGTACCATACTAGTCTAGAATATCGCATTTACGGATATGATGGAGTAGGAACAGCTGCTATCAACGTGGCAAACTGGCGAATCGATGATTTACAATTAACGGGACTGGTGACTCCAGCCACTCTACCCGTACATTGGCTCTATACAACGCTAAAAGCTTTTAATAGTAGGGTTTTGGTCGAGTGGGCTACTGCTTGGGAAATAAATAATGCTCGATATCATGTCGAGCGCTCTGCAGATGGGCATACTTTTTTGAAAATAGGAGAAGTGGCTGCTGGACCAATCAGCAACCAAAATGTAAAACAAGTTTATCAATTTTTAGATGCTACACCATTGGAAGGAAGAGGTTTTTATCGTATCGTTCAAGAAGATAGGGACGGGGTGCTTAATTATGGAATGGTAAGGTCAATAGTTAGGGTTGCGGATACTTCCTTTTCTTTACTCAGCTTTCGGTATGAAAATGCTGCTCAGCAAGTATCCATCTTGTGTAAAGGGGTAGGGCATACTACTTTACAAGTCTACACATTGACTGGTCAATTTCTAAGTCAAACTCAAAGATATTTAGCACCGGGCGAACCTAGATCCATTCGTATACCAATTGGAATAAAAAATACTACACCATTGATTTTACACGTTTTACAATATAATCATCGTGCCGCCTATCAAATCATTACCTATAATTAAGTACAGGCAAGCTATCGTGGATAATAGTAAGGGCCTCCTCGATTTGTGTAGCGGTAATCACTAGCGGAGGGGCTAATCTGATTTTATCTCCATGTGTTGGTTTTGCTAAAAGAACCTTTGCTTTCATCTCAATACATAAATTCCAAGCCGCATTAGCGTCTGGATGTGCAATA
>VFQT010001800.1_pt1 | contig 24202 bp, 27 predicted proteins | sample 3512381 | NCBI WGS metagenome assembly VFQT01 (sample SAMN10412376, study PRJNA504923) | tailings metagenome | isolation source: Relicate 2 Philex TSF3 active mining site | place: Philippines: Tuba, Benguet | collected 2017-08-29
AGATGGTTTCAATCGAGCTGCTAGAGCGGCTCGGAGTTGAAATAAAGCCCGAGCTGGTTGAGCTTGCGCTTACTCACTCTTCCTACGCATACGAAAATCAGACTCAAAGCAATGAGCGCCTGGAATTCCTAGGCGATTCTGTATTGGGTTATGTAGTAGCCAGCTATGTCTACAAACAACACTCAAATCTTTCAGAGGGTGATCTGACACGCTTGAAGAATTCGATTGTGTCGGCCAATGCATTGGCCGCTGCAGCAAACCATCTTGATCTAGGTAAACATCTTCTGTTGGGCAAGGGTGAGCTTGCAACTGGTGGTAGACAACGACTAAACATTCTTGCCGACGCTATGGAAGCATTGATCGGCGCTGCTTATCTGACTTCTGGAATTGAAGCGGCTGCCAAGCTCGTTGAACATTCTGTAATTCCCTTACTAGATGACCCAATCGCCCTTCGCGAGCTCGCGGACCCCAAAACCACACTGCTTGAAAAACTCAAAGATGAAAAAGCAAAGCCGGAATACGAAACTAGCTTTGAGGGCCCAGAGCACAACCGTATTTACTACTCGAAGTGCAGATTGGCTGGGGAAATTATTGGTGAGGGCGAGGGCACCACAATTCGCTCCGCTGAGACCAGTGCTGCGCTGGCGGCACTTAGAACTATTGCTAATCGATAATGCCCGAATTACCCGAAGTTGAAACAGTTCGTTCTGGTTTAGCTAGCTCAATTCTTGGATACACAATCTCTAATGTTGAAATTCTTGATTCTCGCTCCCTGAAAAAGAATGCTGGCGGCCCCAAGGCATTTATCAAAGAGGCGATGGGAGTAAAGCTCACCCAAGTTGTTCGTCGAGGTAAATTCTTTTGGTTTCCGATTTCTTCCGACAGGGCGCTGGTGGGTCATCTTGGAATGAGCGGTCAAATCCTGGTTCGCAAACCAACAGACTCCGAGGACAAGTGCACCAGGGTCATCTTTGATGTTCAAAAAGGCAGAAGTAGCAAAGAGATTAGGTTCATTGACCAGCGGCTTTTTGGTGGATTGTATTTTGATGATCTAATTCCCACGAAAGATGGCCAACCAGCTGGTTTTGGACCCGAGGCAAGCGTTGCGGCTTTGATTCCAGGCTCCGCATCCCACATCGCCCGAGACCTGCTAGATCCTTACTTTGATGCTAAGTCGGTGGTTGACAAGCTACTGACGAGGAAAACGGGAATTAAGAATGTTTTGCTGGATCAGAATTTGCTGAGTGGTATTGGCAATATCTATGCCGATGAAGCACTGTGGCTAGCAAAGCTCCACTACAAAACCCCTGCTGAAAATCTCACCAAAAAGAAGGCATTTGAGCTGATTGAAATAACTCAAGACGTGCTCCGAAAGGCCGTAGCTGAGGGAGGTACTTCCTTTGATGAGCAATACAAGAACGTCAATGGGGAAAGTGGATACTTCGCAGTTTCGTTGAACGCCTATGGTCAAACTGACGAACCGTGCCCTCGCTGTGGAACGCCTATTCGGCGGGATGCTTGGTCAAACCGCGGAAGCCACTTTTGCCCACGCTGTCAGAAGATAAAGCTTTAGCGCCTAATCTTTGGCCAAAGCAATACCAAAATTGCAATACCAACCGATCCATAGGACCAGATAGTGCCGAGCTCGTTGGCTGGAATCATTTTGTCGCCCGTTAGGTCTTGGGCCGCAACAAAAATTAGGGGCATGTAACCAACGAGAAATCCAATTCGTTTTGGCCACGATCCTCTGGCCTCAATTGCCAAGAGAGCAACACCTGCTAATGAAAGAATTAGTCCAAGTGGAAACAAACCAGACTGCGATTGATGAAAGATGGTGCCGAAAACTCCGGCCACCAAAGCCAGCGCAAGTCCAATAAAAAATGCCATTAAACATTCAATCTACCCTTGAGAGTGTGGTTTGAGCGACGTCCGATTGGCAACCGTGAATGCGCAAGTGAGGGAGGTAGCCTTGGGTAGGCTTTGGAGACGAGAAAGCGGGGTGAACGGGCGTTGTATCTAAAAAGCATCACCCTAAAGGGCTTTAAGTCCTTTGCTCAGCCCACCACCCTCCAGTTGGAACCAGGAATCACCTGTGTGGTTGGACCAAACGGATCTGGTAAATCAAACGTGGTGGATGGTCTTGCCTGGGTCATGGGTGAGCAGGGCCCCAAAACTCTTCGTGGCGGCAAGATGGAAGATGTCATCTTCGCCGGTAGCGCTAACAAAGCCCCACTTGGAAGAGCTGAAGTCGAACTTGTTATCGACAACACCGACGGTCATTTGCCAATTGAGTATTCAGAGGTAAAGATTTCTCGCGTTCTGTTTAGAAACGGAGCCAGCGAATACGCCATCAATGGTGAAGTTTGTCGCCTATTAGACATTCAAGAATTGCTAAGCGACACCGGTCTTGGCCGGGAAATGCATGTCATCGTCGGTCAGGGCCAGCTCGATACGGTACTGCGGGCCACCCCATCAGAGCGCAGGGCTTTCATCGAAGAAGCCGCTGGAATCTTGAAGTATCGAAGAAGAAAAGAGAAAACAGAGCGCAAACTTGACGCGATGCAGGTCAATTTGACCCGTCTGCAAGACCTGGTTTCAGAAGTTAGACGAAACCTTAAGCCACTGGGGCGTCAGGCCGAAGTTGCGAAGCAAGCAAAAGAAATCGCCGCTAGCGCTCGTGAGCTCAAGGGCAAGCTGATTGCCACGCAGCTGAGATCTTTACGCCAACAACTTGATTCAGTGAGTAAGGACGAAGGCGAGCGAAAAGCCCAAACCTCCTACGCTCAACAACAGCTGGAAAGCGCTAGGGCTGGCATTCGAGAAATTGAAATGTCTTTCGACTCTGGGGAATTAGACTCCGCCCGAAGCAATCTTTACTCCATAGAGGCCCTTGAGACCAGGATTAGAAACCTCACTAATTTGGCAAGCCAAAAGAAAACACTGCTAGTTGGTGATGCCACCGCAAACAATAAGAGTGAAGTAGAAGAACTCAAGCAGCAGCAAGGCGCTCTAGAACAAGAGCTCTCACAGATTGAAGCACAACTTCAGCAAGTTGCAGGCGAACTTGCGAGTGCGGAGCAAGAAAGAGAGCGTCTGGCACTTGAGCTGGCTAGACAAGAAGCTGAGCTAGACAGAGCTCGCGAGAAAGCCGAAAACAAGCGAACCGAAAAGAGTCAAATCTCTGCGCAGCTAGAAAACATTCAGGTTCGTCAGCAAGAGAACCTCACTGCCGAAAACACACTTCGTGCAAACATCTCAGAAGCCAGGCTGAAGCTTTCCTCGCTTGAGCAGGAGAAGCAAGTTCTCGATCCAACTGGGCAAGCCGTTTCGGACGATGCTCTTCGCAGGGCATATGAGAATGCACAAGCAGGGGAGCGCGAAGCACGAAGAAAACTCGATGCTGCAAGAGAAGAGCTTCACCGGGCAGAACGAGAACGTGATTCGTTAGCTGCTCGCCACGCTGCACTGGGACTTCTACTCGAGCAAGAAGATGGTGCCAAGAACATCCGCAAGGCCAATCTCAGTGGAGTCGGGGAATTACTTGCCGATGCAATTTCGATTGACCCTGGTTACGAAACTGCTATTGCGGTTGCTTTGGGAACGATTGCCGACTCAGTCTTAGTCGACAGCAAAGAGCAAGCGCTAGCTGCGCTTCGTTACCTCAAGCGTGAAAACCTAGGTCGTGCAGAATTTGTAATTTTTGACGGCGGTAAGTCCAGACGCAGAGTTTCCTCGGGTGAATTGCCAAGAGCTTCTGAATTGGTGGAGGCTCCCGAAGGCGTGCTGGAAATCCTTGATGGTTTTTTGGTTGCTGACTCGCTTGAGCAGGCAGAGTCGGTTCGATTGGGAGATCGTCCAGTAATTACTAAAGACGGTGATTACCTCTCACGTTCGCTAATTCGCGGTGGCAGCAATAAGCAGCCCTCAAAACTTGAATTAGCAGCCGAACGCGACCGCGCCTCCGCTGAATTACAGGATTATGCCCGGGTCATTGATCAACTCTCATCCAAGTTAGAGGACGCCAAACTGCAGCTTTCTTCAGCGAGCAAGCTGAGTGAGCAGTCACTGGGCGATCTTCAAAAGCACGACTCCGAGCTTGCCAAGAAAGCGGAGAGTCTGGGTCGTGTGATTGCACAGCTAGATTCGACAGGTATTGAAATCGAGCGCTTGCAAAGTGAGCTGACTGAGATTGAGTCGTCAAACCTCGAACTTTCCAGCAAAAAGTCAGCTCTCGAGCAGCAGCTCACATCGTTTGCTGAAATTGGCGATGTTGACCTAACGGCCAGAGAGGCGGCCCTCGCTGCCCTTGATATCGCCCGCACCAAGGAACTAGATGTTCGAGTTCGTCTAAGTGCTCTGCAAGAGCGTAAGAGCGGTGTTGGCCGCGAGCAAACTCTCATCGAGCAGCGTTTAGCGGAAGCTATTGCAGCCGACGCGGCCAGGGCTGAGCTCCTGAATCAGAGAAAGCAAGAAGTTCTGAACGCAGAGAGCATTCTCGCTCTATCACCAAAACTGTTGGCAAAGATCGAGCAGTTGATTTTGGCTGCGAGAACCAAGGTGCGAGAACTAGATGCGGAGCGCGGTCAAAAAATGCAGCGCCTACAGCAGTTGCGGCAGCAAGCCCAGCAGCTTGAGGGTCAACTAAGCTCAATGACTCAAGGCGTGCAAGAGGTAGAGATGCGCTCCTACGAGCTTCGACTTCAACTGCAGAGCCTAAGTGAAAGAAGTCAAGATGAATTGAGCTTCAGCGCTTCAGATCTACTTAATGAATATCAGGAGATCGAAGAGTCGCAATCAGACTTAGAAGTAGCACTGCGACAAGCTGAGCGAAAACTAAATCAATTAGGTGCCTTTAATCCTCTCGCATTAGAAGAATTCTCCGCCCTGGAGGAAAGACACAAGTATCTCAGTGAACAACTTGAGGATTTAACCTCAGCGCGCAGTGACCTGCGCGGAATAATTGCCGATTTGGACGAGAAAATGGAAGTTACTTTCCAAGAGGCATTTGCCGATACCAAGCGCGCGTTCGAAGAAGTTTTCCCAATTCTCTTCCCTGGCGGTTCGGGATCTTTGTCATTGATTGATGATCCATCTGGTGAAACAGGCGTCGAGGTTTCTGTAAAGCCAGTTGGTAAGCGAATCGAAAGAATGTCTTTGCTATCCGGTGGTGAAAGATCGCTGGCTGCAGTTGCATTGCTGGTGGCAATCTTCAAAGCACGACCAAGCCCCTTCTACGTGCTCGATGAGGTGGAGGCTGCTCTTGATGATGCGAACCTTGGACGACTACTTTCAGTGATTGAAACTCTTCGCGAGAGCTCACAGTTAATAATCGTGACTCACCAGAAGCGAACCATGGAAATTGCCGATGCTCTATACGGCGTTAGCATGCGCCAAGATGGAATCACCCAGGTGGTGGGGCAGAAGCTCGATAAGGCCAGCTAGTGTTCTCATTTCTGCGAAGAAATAAGCAAAGCAGCCAGCCTGAACCAGTCGAACTACCAAACCGTGGGATAACTTCTGCAATACGTTCGCTATTTCCTAAGAAATTTGATTTAGCTGACCTGGAAGAAACTTTGCTTCGCGCGGATTTTGGTATCACTGCTGCCGAAGAAATAACTGAGGACCTTTCTAAGCAATTTCGCTCCTTGGGAAACATCAGCGACCAAGAGATAAGGGTCCTGCTGCGTGATTTGCTTGCTCAAAAACTTAACCGCGATGACGCAAGTCTGAATCTTGACTCCGGCAGCTTTCCCTACGTTTTTTTAGTAGTTGGGGTAAACGGTGCAGGAAAGACCACAACCATCGGAAAGCTCGCGAAGTGGCTAAGCGACGGAGATTGGAAAGTGGTGATCGGAGCAGCCGATACGTTCAGAGCCGCCGCCGTTGACCAGCTTGCAACTTGGGCAGAGCGGTCTGGTGCTGATTTGGTTCGACCACAAATACCAGGCCAAGATCCAGCAGCTGTCGCCTACCAAACTGTCGAGAGAGCAATAAGCGAGAAAGCCGATATCGCCATTATCGATACCGCCGGGCGCTTGCAGAATAAGCAAGACCTGATGGACGAGCTCAGCAAGATAACCAGAGCTATTCAAAAACTCACTCCAGTATCGGAAGTTTTGCTGGTTTTGGATGCAACTATGGGCCAAAACGCACTAGCCCAAGCCAAAGCGTTTACCGAAGCGGCCAAGGTAACTGGAGTTGTGCTCACTAAGTTGGACGGCACTGCCAAGGGCGGCATCGCATTTGCCGTTCAGCAGCAGCTTGGAATTCCTATTAAGCTCGTCGGAGTCGGAGAAGGTGCAGATGACTTTGCCTTCTTTTCACCAAAAGACTTTGCGACTGGCCTAGTCGCTGGATAGGAGGGGAAATGTTTGACTCCCTGTCCAATCGCCTCTCTGAGACATTCCGCTCTCTACGTGGAAAAGGCCGATTATCCGCTGCCGACATAGATGAAACGCTGCGCGATATTCGAAAGTCTTTGCTGGAAGCCGATGTGGCGCTCGATGTTGTAAAGACTTTCATCGGAAGCATTCGCGAGAGAGCCCTTGGCGATGAAGTTTCGAAGGCCCTAAATCCTGCTCAGCAAGTGGTGCAGATTGTCAACTCTGAGCTCGTGAAAATACTGGGTGGTGAAACAAGGAAACTCCAGTTTGCTAAAACTCCACCAACTGTCATCATGCTGGCCGGTCTGCAAGGATCTGGAAAGACCACCTTTGCTGCCAAGCTTGCGAATCTGCTGAAACAAGAAAGTCAAACGCCCCTATTAGTTGCATGTGATCTGCAAAGACCAAATGCAGTTGATCAGCTAAAAGTCTTAGGCGACAAAGTTTCCGTGCCAGTTTTTGCGCCAGAGCCCGGCAATGGCGTGGGGAATCCAGTTTTAGTAGCCAAGCAAGCAATTGAAAAGGCCAAGAAGGATCAGCATTCAGTTGTGATTATCGACACAGCCGGCCGACTAGGTGTTGATCAAGAAATGATGCAGCAGGCCATAGATATAAGAAATATCGTGGAGCCAGACGAGTTGATATTCGTGATTGACTCAATGCTTGGCCAGGATGCTGTCAACGTTGCCAAAGCTTTTGAAGATGGCGTCGGCATCAGCGCCGTTGCCCTAACCAAGCTAGACGGCGATGCCAGGGGCGGAGCGGCGCTGTCTGTTGCAACTATCACCGGAAAGCCAATTCTTTTCAGTTCGACTGGCGAATCAATTGATGCGCTGGAAGTTTTCCACCCTGATCGCATGGCCAGTCGCATTTTGGACATGGGCGACGTTCTAACACTGATCGAGCAGGCACAAAAGACCTTCGATCAAGAGGAAAGTAAAAAGATTGCAGAGAAGATCGCGAGTGATCAATTCACTTTGCAAGATTTCCTAGATCAACTGCAACAGGTGAAGAAGATGGGCAGTCTCAAGGGAATCATGGGAATGTTGCCCGGGATGGGAAAGATCAAAAATGACCTGGATCAGCTTGATGACAAGGTAATTGACCGCACCCAGGCAATCATTCAGTCAATGACGCCACTTGAGAGAAATCAACCAAGAGTCCTCAATGGTTCACGCAGAATAAGGATCGCCAAGGGTTCCGGCACCAGCGTTACTGAAGTAAATCAACTAATGCAGAGATTCGAGCAGGCCGCGAAGGCGATGAAATCAATGGCAAAGGGTGGACCGATGCCCGGCGCTCCATTTCCTGTGGCCGCAAAGAAGCCAGCCAAGCCAGCAAAGAAAAGCGGCTCTAAGAGTGGCAATCCCGCCAAGCGTGCTGCCGAGAATCAAGGGCTTAGCTACCAACCAAAGCAGTCGGGCAGCAGCTTTGGGCTTGGAAACTAGCGCCAAAGCGGTTTTTCTGGCAGAATTTCACGGTTGTCTCGACCCTCTATCCAGACAACAAACAACCTGAGAAAACTACCGAGTGTGCCCCCACGCTCACGGTGGAAACTCGCCCCCTAACTCAAACAGGAGAAAAGTGGCTGCAAAGATCCGCCTAAAGCGCATTGGAAAGACGCGCACCCCGCACTACCGCATTGTGGTAGCAGATTCAAAGACTCACAGAGATGGTCGAGTAATTGAGGAAATTGGTCGTTACGTACCAACTACCGACCCATCCATCATTGAAGTTGATTCCCCTCGTGCTCAATACTGGCTATCTGTTGGTGCTCAACCAACCGAGCCAGTTGTGGCAATTCTTCGCCTCACAGGCGACCTAGCCAACGAAAAGGGCGAGAAGAAGAACAGCGTTAAGCCTCAGGTTGCTAAGCAAGCTTTCTCTGCCGACACAGCAAAGAAGTCCGTTCTACTTCCAAAGGAAGAGAAGAAGGCAAAGGTCGAAGAGCCAAAGAGCGAACCAGCAGCTGAAGCAACCGAGACGGTTGTTGCTGAAGAAGTCGTAGCTGAAGCTCCTGCTGAAGCACCAGCTGAGGTTGCGGAAGTTGCAGCCGAGCCAGTTGCGGAAGCAGCGGCTGAGGATGCAAGCGAAGAGCCAAAGAGCGAATAAGTAATGTTGGCAGCAACTTTGCAGCACTTGGTGCGCGCGATTGTAGATAACCCTGAGGATGTTGCAGTTGAGCTGCGCTCAATTGGCAAAAGCGATCTTTTGGAAATCCGCGTTCACCCAGATGATCTCGGAAGAGTCATTGGCAAAGGTGGAAAGACTGCCACAGCCCTCAGAACTATTGTCAATGCTTTAGCAGACGGCAAAAGAATTCGCGTAGACGTGGTGGATACCGATTACTAACACCACGTCGCTTCGGGTAGGCCGCCTGCTCAAAGCACACGGCCTAAAAGGCGCTATCAAGCTGGAGTTATACACGGATTCACCAAATGAGCGTTTTGCAGCTGGCAACATACTTCAATTGCAAGTACCGGAAACCTCACCATGGTTTGGTAGAACAGTAAAAGTTCGTGAGCTTCGCTGGTACAACAATTTGCCTGTGGTCTTCTTTGAAGGCATTGATGATCGCACCGCTGCCGAAGGTCTAATCAAAGCGATATTGCTCGTTGAGCAAGAGACCGGACAGTTGCCTGTGGAACCGGATGCTTGGTATGACCATCAACTGGTAGGTCTCAAGGTGGTTAGAGATGGTCAAGAAATTGGTCATGTCGCTAGGGTAGATCATCTTCCAGCACAAGACCTGTTGGCAATTCAAACTTCAGATAAAGAAGTACTGCTTCCGTTCGTGAAGGCATTTGTTCCCAAAGTCGATGTTGAGAGCAAAACCATTGTGATTACCCCGCCCGGAGGGTTATTCGAAGAGCTAGCAGAGGAAAAAGATGAAGATTGATGCCATTTCAATTTTCCCTGACTTTTTCTCGGTACTAGATTTATCTCTTCTGGGCAAGGCTCGGGAGAGTGGCCTAATTGAATTCAAGGCTCACGATTTGCGCACTTATACGCACGATCGTCACAAGACGGTCGATGACACTCCCTATGGTGGAGGTGCGGGTATGGTGATGAAGCCAGAACCATGGGGCGAAGCATTTGATGAATTACTGACAGAACGTCCAACAGTTATTTTTACAACACCAGCAGGAAAGCCCTTTACGCAGGCAATTGCCCAGGAACTGTCCACCAAGCAACACTTGATTTTTGCCTGTGGACGTTACGAGGGCATTGATCAACGAGTTGTTGATTATGCCAAGACCAAAGCGGAGGTTTTGGAGTTATCAATTGGCGACTACGTTCTCAATGGCGGGGAAGTAGCTGCCGTTGCGATGATTGAAGCAGTCTGTCGCCTTATCCCAGGGGTCATTGGAAATACTGAGTCACTCGTTGACGAATCCCATAACGATGGTCTTCTGGAGTACCCCAGCTACACCAAACCCCAGACCTGGCGAGGTCTAGAAGTTCCAGAGGTTCTGTTATCGGGGCACCATGCTGAGATCGCTGCTTGGCGCCACCAGCAATCTCTGAAGAGAACCCAGGAAAACCGCCCAGATCTGCTTTAGGTTGCGACTGAGGGGCAGCTGTGGCAGAATTTAGCGCTGTGCCCAGGGTCTCTGCCGCAGGGGAGCAAAGAGCACAGAAATCAACTAGACCGTTTAGTCCTGCGTGCTAAAGGAAAGAGCTGGAAATGCACATTCTTGATTCACTCGACGCCAAGACCCTAAAGTCTGACGTTCCTGAGTTCCGCACTGGTGACACAGTCAAGGTTCACGTAAACATCGTAGAAGGTAACCGCAGCCGTGTTCAGGTTTTCCAGGGCATCGTAATTCGCAAGTCTGGTGCTGGCGTTCGCGAAACCTTTACGGTTCGAAAAGTCTCTTTCCAGGTTGGCGTAGAGCGTACTTTCCCAGTTCACAGCCCATCAATCGACAAGATTGAGGTTGTTTCTAAGGGTGATGTTAAGCGTGCCAAGCTTTACTTCCTAAGAGACCTGTCAGGAAAAGCTGCGAAAATCCGCGAAAAGCGCGATAACACAGAAGCCTAATTTAGACTGGCCCCATGTCAGTCTCCGGGGAGCGACCCCGCAATCAGTCCATGCTCGCCTCAATGCGTCGACGCATGAATCGATTCAGAAAAAACTGGTTTGCCTCCTTTCTTATTGATTTTGTTGTCATTGTTGGAACGGCACTTATCCTCTCGGTCGCCATCAAGGCTTTCTTGATTCGTAGTTTTTACATTCCATCGGGTTCGATGTTGGAAACTTTGCAGATCAACGACCGAATTATCGTCAATGTGATGGCACCTGAGCTGATTCCAATTCACCGAGGTGACGTGGTTGTCTTTCGAGATCCTGGTGGCTGGCTTGGCGCAATCCCAGAGACACCCAAGGAGCCCCTCCAAGAAATTTCTGATTTTGTTCTTGGAACATTTGGCATTACAGCACCAGATTCTGCCGAACACCTGGTGAAGCGAGTCATTGGTCTGCCAGGCGACACAGTTGTCTGCTGTGATGCAGATGGCAAGGTGACGGTAAATGGCCAAGCTATAACGGAGCCATACATCGGAGCAAACGCTCCATCTGAAATTGATTTTTCAGTAACCGTTCCGGAGGGTCACTATTGGGTCATGGGGGATAACCGACCAAATTCGACTGACTCCCGCTACCACCAAGATCTTCCAACCGGTGGGTTTGTTCCAATTTCTGTAGTGGTTGGCAACGCATTTGTGATTAGTTGGCCTTTTGAAAATTGGACTTGGTTGTCCAACTATCCAGAGACATTCAGTGTCGTTCCCAACCCTTGAGCTAGAAACTCAACTTCTAGCTGATTTCCCCGCCATCATTGCCATGGATGAGGTCGGCAGAGGATCACTCGCTGGCCCAGTGGCAGTTGGTGCGTTTGTTCTTACTCATGAGCAACTAATCGAAATACCGCAAGGACTGCAGGACTCCAAGTTGATACGCGAAGCAAAGCGGGAAGAAGTTTCTGAAAGAGTCAAACTTTGGGGTAAACACGCAGTTGCATTTGTTAGTGCCCAAGAAATAGACCAGCACGGAATCATCAGCAGCTTGAAAGCTGCCGGTCTGAGCTGTCTAGAACAACTAGCGCTGCCAGATGCGGTCATATTGCTGGATGGAAACCAGAATTGGCTTGAACAAACAAGAGTTAAAACCAAAGTCAAGGCAGATCGCGATTGCGCAGCTGTATCGGCTGCTTCCATCATTGCCAAAGTCAGCCGAGATGCCTTGATGATTGAGCTGGATCAGAAGTATCCGGAATATGACTTCGCTTCGAATAAGGGCTACAGCTCACCCAGCCACATCAAGGCGCTTAGAACCCATGGGCCAAGTGAAATTCATCGAAGAACTTGGCTGAGCAAGATTTTGAGCGAAGAGTTGTTTTAGGAGCTGGTAAGAGCGCCACTTCGCATCAAGTCAATTCCATGTTGTAGCTCGGCGGGCAGGTCTTTCTGCAAAATTTCTTTAGCTAGCATTCTGGACTTTTCAAGAAGCTCTGAGTCTCTAGTTACTTTTAGCAGCCTCAGCTGCGATTTGCTGCCAGCTTGGTTCTCTCCCAATACATCGCCTTCGCCTCTTAGCTCCAGATCCAGCTCGCTGAGTTCAAAGCCATCAGTGGTTTTTGCCAGTGCACTCAAGCGCTGGCTTGCAAGGCTGCCTTCTTCACTTGCAGAAACCAGAAGGCATATTCCGCTGTGTTCCCCTCGGCCAACTCGACCCCTGAGCTGATGCAACTGAGAAATTCCGAAGCGATCGGCATCCAGCACCACCATGGTGGTGGCATTGGGCACGTTTACTCCGACTTCAATAACGGTGGTCGAAACCAGGATGTCAGTCTCTCCAGCAGAAAAACTGGTCATCACACTCTGTTTCTCATCTGTTGAAAGACGACCGTGCATGAGAGAAATTCTTAGCCCTGCCAGTGCCGGGTTCTTCTTTAGAGACTCAAACACCTCAGTAGCGGCGGCTGCTGGGACACCTTCGGTATCCTGCAGGTTGTCTTCATACTCTTTGCCATCGATTCTGGGGCAAACCACAAATGCTTGTCGTCCTTTACCAACCTCCTCGGCGACTCTCTGCCAAACCCTCGAGACCAGCGCTGGGTTATCGAGCGGAACAACAAAGGTTTCAATGGGTTTTCGACCTTGCGGAAGCTCTCGCAGGGTTGAAACATCGAGATCACCAAAAGCGGTAATGGCGATGGTTCTTGGAATGGGAGTTGCAGTCATGGTCAGAACGTGGGGTGTCTTTTTGCCCTTTTGCTTGATTGCTTCTCTTTGCATCACTCCAAAGCGGTGTTGCTCATCAATCACAACCAGAGAAAGCTCGGCAAATTGGATTTTTTCTGCGAATAAAGCGTGAGTTCCTACCGCCAGCATGCATTTACCACTGGCCAAATCAAGCAAACTCTTTTTTCGCTCAGCTGCGGAGAGGCTGCCAGTAACGAGTCTGATGCCTAGTTCTCTCGAAAGCTCAGGGCCGATAGTTTTGGTGATCGATTGATAGTGCTGTTCAGCCAATACTTCAGTGGGGGCCAATAGAACTGATTGCTGTTTTTTCGCAAATGCCAGCATTACTGCTCTCAGTGCGACCACGGTTTTTCCTGAACCTACTTCTCCTTGAAGTAGTCGGTGCATTGGGATGCCGCTTGCGAGATCAGCTTCAATTTCACTATTCACCTGTAGCTGAGATGGGGTGAAGGAGAAATCTAAATGCTTCTCAAACTCCAAAGCTCTGCTTAGGTCGTCCAAAACAGCAGCTGCGTCGCTGGCATAAGAATTGCGCTTCTGAATTAGACCTAGCTGGAGGAGCAGGGCTTCGTGAAACTTCAGACTCGCTATTGCCTGTTGGTAGTCGCTGTCTCTTAGTGGCTGGTGAATCTTTTGTATGGCCGAGGCAAGGCTGATCAACTTCTCTTTTTCAAGAATTTCGCTTGGAATCACCTCTTTTATTTGCGTTTGCGCAAGAACCTGGCGGATTGCCTTTTCTATGCGCCAGCTAGGAAGGGTTGAAGTTGCTGGGTAGACCGGGATAGGCAGTTCTGCCCATGCCTTTGCTTCGGCATCTGAAATTTCATCGAAGAGTTCATAGTCCGGGTGGGCTAGCTGGAGCTTGCCAGAAAATAAGCCAACTTTTCCACTGAAGAAGCCTCTACGACCTTTGGTCAATTCATCTTTGCGCCAAGCCTGACCAAAGAAAGCAAGACTTAGAAGCGAGGTCCCATCTGAAATGGTTGCCTCAAGGATGTGACCGCCGCGACCTTTTATGTAGCGAGCTGAGACAGCGACTATTTCACCTACGACAGTTGCAATTTCACCCACCGGCAAATCAGCAATCTTTGTGAGCTCACCCCGGCGCAGATATCGCCTTGGGTAATGCTGCAGCAGTTCGCCAGTGGTTTTAATGTCTAGTTGGCGCGCAAATGCCTTGGCTGTCTTTTCGCCAAGCACCTCTAGCTTCTCGCCTTTTTCTAGCATCTAACAATCTTGGAGCCTGGAACGGACGGTTTTGACTAGGCTCACCTTGTGAGCAGGATAATTGCAGGTCTGGTGGGTTCTCTGAGACTTACCTCACCTGCCAAGGTCACAAGACCAACCTCTGATCGAGTAAAAGAGAGCCTATTTTCTTCACTGGAATCAATGGATGCGCTAGTTGGCACTCGCGTTCTAGACCTCTTTGCTGGCACCGCAGCCTTGGGCCTAGAAGCTATTTCCCGTGGCGCTAAAAACCTAGTTGCCGTTGAAAAGTCAAAAGCAGCTGCAGATATCTGCCAGAAGAACATTGACTCAGTTCAGAACGCACTTGCCAAGCAGGACCTCAGACCAGAAATCAATCTAATAAATAAAGATGCCAAAGGCTTTTTGAATTCAAATAAGTCTGAATTTGACCTTGTGCTAATTGATCCGCCCTATGAGATGACAAATGATGAGCTAGCTGAAACCTGTCAGCTGCTAATTGGCTCTCTCGCCCCTGGGGCACTTGTTGTGGTCGAACGAAGTAGCAGAGAGGTAATACCCGAGCTCTCGAACTTTTCACTACATAGCCAAAAAAGCTATGGCGATACTGCGGTTTATTTCTTTAGAGCGCGCGCTCAGTAGCGCCGGTGTAAACCTGCTGCGGACGACCAATTCGAGCACTGGTGTCTTCCATCATTTCGCGCCAGTGGGCAATCCAACCTGGTAGTCGACCAATTGCAAAAAGCGGAGTGAACATCTTGGCTGGGAATCCCATGGCTTTGTAGATGACACCGGTGTAGAAATCAACATTTGGATAAAGTTTGCGCTCAGCGAAGTAGTCATCGGCCAAAGCTGCCGCTTCCAACTCCTTGGCGATGTCAAGCAGTGGATCCTTGACTCCAAGCTCAGCCAGCACCTTGTCGGCAGTTGCCTTAACAATCTTTGCTCGTGGGTCAAATGACTTATAGACGCGGTGGCCAAATCCCATTAGGCGAATGCCATCCTCTTTGTTCTTTACGCGCTCTACGTATTTGCCTACGCCTTCGCCTGAGTCCTTGATGAATTTCAGCATCTCCAGAACCGCTTCATTGGCTCCACCGTGCAGTGGGCCAAAGAGTGCGTTCACGCCTGCCGAGACTGAAGCAAACAGATTGGCATGAGATGAGCCCACCAATCTCACGGTTGAGGTTGAACAGTTCTGTTCGTGATCGGCGTGTAGAAGCAGCAGGGTGTCCAGCGCCTTGGTAACTACTGGGTTCTGGGTGTAAGCCTCGGCATAGGTGCCGAATGTCATGCGCAGGAAGTTTTCAACCATGCCCAGTGAATTGTCTGGATACATCAGCGCTTGGCCGAGGGAGGTTTTGTGTGCATAAGCCGCAACTACTGGCATCTTGGCTAGGAGGCGAATTGTTGAAAGCTCGACCTGCTCAGGATCCTTTGGATCTAGCGAATCTGGATAGAAAGTTGAAAGGGCGGAAATAGAAGCAGAAATGATCGCCATTGGGTGAGCGGACGTGGGAAATGCTCGGAAGAAGTCCTTTAGATCTTCGTGCAAGAGGGTGTGTCGACGCATCTTGCCATCAAACTCAGCCAGTTCACTCTCACTGGGCAAGTTGCCATAGATAAGAAGGTAAGCAACTTCTAGGAATGACTTCTTCTCTGCCAACTGCTCAATTGGGTAGCCGCGATAGCGCAGGATTCCCTGCTCTCCATCTATATAGGTAATTGCACTCTTGGTAGAAGCGGTATTCACAAAACCTTGGTCGAAGGTGGCGAGTCCGGTCTTTGCCATTAGGCCTGAGATGTCGATGCCGCTGTGGCCATCGGTAGCCTGCACAACCGGCAGTTCCGACTCATTTTCGCCAACTCGGATTACGACTTTTGGACTCTCAGCGGACAAACTTCCAACCTTCCTCGCAAGCCCCTAGCCTAGGGCAGATTTTCTCCAAGTCTAAATCTGTTCAGCTGTGCGTAACCAGCTCTTTTTAGAGCCAGTAATCGGCTGGCTAGGAGGGCATAGACTGACCCTGATGGACGAGAGCGAATTCGAAGACTACGACCGCGATGCGGAAGTTTCGCTCTATCGCGAGTATCGCGATGTAGTGAAGATGTTCCGGTATGTGGTTGAGACCGAGCGCCGCTTCTACCTGTGCAACGAGGTGGAGCTAAAGCGAATTGACACCGCCACTGATTTCTACTTCGAAATCAACATGCAAGACGTCTGGGTTTGGGATATCTACCGAACCGATCGCTTCGTTAAGCAGGTGAAGGTAATGACCTTCAAGGATGTCAACCTCGAAGAGATTGGCAAGCGAGACATTGAAATACCAGAAGAGTTAGCAGTGGGCGACAAGCCTTAGTTTTCCACAGCTTTTCTAAAGACAGCATTCTCTAAATCGGCCATCGCCAGCATTTTCTCCAAGGAGAGAAAATGCAGACTTCCATCGAACAAGAGCAAACCATTCTTTGGTCCTTGCTACACGAACCTGGTGATTCACTTGCCAGACACATATTTGATACCCGAGGCATCCAGGCTCTAGAAGACTTTAGGTCTGGCAAAGCCCTCGCTATCTGGTCAGAACTTATCGAAACTTCTTATCACGCTCAGCTGCGAGACCTAGTTGAGCGAATAGCCCTTCGGCTGCCTCATCGCGATGAGATTGCGGCGATTGAGAGAGCAATCAGATGGAATGCTCGGCCAGTTTTTGAACCAGATGCTCCAAATCTCTTTAGAAGGCTCAAAGATCTTCATCCGCACAATCCCTATCTATTGTGGGTTGCAGGAGACATTTCATCTCTAGAAGACAATCCAGTTGCCATCGTCGGAACCAGAAATCCATCCCAGATTGGTATCGCCAATGCAAGAAAAATGGTCGGCAAGATAAAGCGACCAGTGATTTCCGGAGGCGCTAAAGGAATCGATGCAGCGGCACACGAGAGCGCCTTGGAGCTTGGTCTTCCAACCGCCGCATTTATGGCTGGGGGATTGGATCGAGCATATCCTCAGACCAACTGGGATCTTTTTCATCGCATCGTTCAAAACGGTGGTGCGATGGTAAGCGAGCTGGCCTGCACTATGGCTCCCACCAGGTTTCGCTTTCTGCAAAGAAATCGTCTGATCGCTGCTGCGGCGACCGCAACTTTTGTGATTGAAGCAGGGTTTAGATCTGGATCAAAAAACACTGCGGGCCACTCAAGGACACTGGGCAGAAATACGTATGCCTTAGCGGGACCAAAAGACTTCCCACCAGCAGCTGGCTGTAATCACCTAATTGATTCAGGCTTTGCTGACCCATTTCATATAGGCGGTGTACCAACCATCGATTTCGACCAGACTAAAAGAAGGATTGAGGATGCGATTTTGAATGGTGCTAGATCAATCGAGGAAATTGCCAGGGAATCTGGACTAAGCATGAAAGATGTAAAAGCTTTTAGGAGAAGTAAGGCCTAATCTGGATTTGTGGAAAATTCTCTCTCGCTATTTATAGCCTCGCTGAAAGCGCGAGGTATGAGTGAGAACACCATGAAGGCTTATCGAACAGACCTTTCAGACCTACTTGAATTCCTAAGCGATAGCAAGCAAGAGCTGACTCTAGATGCACTGCGCGATTGGATGTGGCGCCAGTCCGAGGCTGGTGCCAGCAAGAGCACACTTGCCAGAAAGACATCAAGCGCTAAAGCTTTTACCGAATTTCTTTTTGAACGAGGTGAGATTGCCAGCGATCCAGGGCTCAAACTGCGAGCTCCGAAACTTGAGCGAACTCTGCCAAAGGTTGCCAGTGAAAAATCTCTTGCAGAAGTTTTTTCAAAGCTGAGTGAATTGGCTGAAGAGAATAGCCCTGCTTCACTGCGTGATATGTGTGCATTTGAACTTCTCTACGCCACCGGAATGCGAGTTAGTGAATTGGCAGGGCTGAATCTTTCGGACATTGATTACTCGCGTCAGCTACTAAAGGTCACCGGTAAGGGCAATAAGCAAAGAATGTTGCCGTATGGCAATGCCGCTGCTAAAGCACTAAATGATTACGTGCGAGTGGCGAGGCCAAAGCTTGCAACTGACTCATCACCAGATGCCTTACTGCTAACTTCTCGCGGTAAACGAGTTGGAGTCAGACAGCTATATGCATTGGTTGCAAATCTCCTTGCGCAAACAGCGACGGGCTCCGCCGGCCCACACACGCTACGCCATTCAGCTGCAACCCATTTACTTGATCATGGCGCAGATCTTCGAGCAGTCCAAGAGATACTTGGGCACTCCTCGCTGGCTACCACTCAGATTTACACCCACGTCTCCGTGGAAAGACTTCGAGACGCTTTCGAGCAGGCTCACCCCAGGGCCTAGCTGATCAAGACGCTCGGCCAAAGCTGGCCAACAAAAAGCAGCGGATTTAGATAGCCAATCTCATTGCGAACCGAAAAGTGCACACAGTTAGCGCAGTGCTCCTGATAATCAGCTTCTGCGGGACATGCCCAACCAAGCACCTCCTGCTCCCTGACAAAATCTCCTTCATTCCAGTCACTGCAGATGGGTTCAAAACTTGCTTTGTAACCAGTGAGCGAGTGAAGGGTTATTAGTTTGCGGTCTACAACTTTGCCAACGAAACTAACCACCCCATCAAAAGGTGCTCTTATTTCCTCACCTGGTTTCATTTCAAGATCGATTCCGCGATGGCCAGCGCCATACTCACTAGCTGGTAGCTGGTAGTCCCAGCTGTGACGAGAGTTGAAATCTGGAATTGGTGTCGCCCAAATCTCAGGCGGAGAAACAGGGCCCATAGCCAGCTGCAGAGAGTAGATAAATATTGCAATTAGTTTGATCATTCCAACACCCTGCTCTAGGGCGGGAAGCTGCTAGTTAGTGCTTGAGATAGCGGTGGATAAACCCCGCTAGGGCTGTTATGCTTACAACACGTCCCGCTAGTCGGGACGAATTCGCGTAAGTCCAATAAATCCGTTAGCTCGGTCCCTTCGGGGTGCTGATGGATGGGCTTGCCAGGGGTGATAGCAACCGCTAACACCAAAAACTGAGCGGACACATTTGTGTCCAAAGGAGTGCCTTATGGCCAGCGTAACCATGCGCCAGCTACTGGATGCTGGAGTCCACTTCGGACACCAGACCCGTAGATGGAATCCAAAAATGAAGCGACACATTCTTACCGATCGCTCCGGTATCTACATCATCGACCTGCAACAGTCCGTTGACTACATCGACAAGGCTTACAACTTTGTGCGTGATCTAGTCGCTAACGGTGGCTCCATCATGTTTGTTGGAACCAAGAAGCAGGCTCAGGGGCCAATCGCCACCGAAGCACTTCGAGTTGGCCAGCCATACATCAACCAGCGTTGGCTGGGTGGTTTGCTAACCAACTTCTCAACGGTTGCTAAGCGTATTCAGCGCCTAAAGGAACTTGAAACCTATGATTTTGAAGACCCAACCAAGTCGGGTCTAACTAAGAAAGAACTACTTCTTCTGCAACGCGAGAAAGAGAAGCTAGAGAAGTCACTAGGTGGTATTCGCAACGTCACCAAGACTCCAAGTGCAATTTGGGTAGTTGACACTAACAAGGAACACCTGGCAGTCACTGAAGCACGCAAGCTTGGCATCCCAGTTATCGCAATTCTTGACACCAACTGCGACCCAGACGAGGTCACCATTGGTATTCCAGGTAATGACGATGCAATTCGATCAATCGAACTACTAACCAAGTTGATTGCTGACGCAGCTGCTGATGGCATGATCGCTCGTCACAACAAGGGCGGCGCTGAGGCAGAGCCACTTGCTGAGTGGGAGCGCGAACTGCTTGAGGGTGAAAACAAGACCGATGCTACTGAGAAGGCGGCCGAGTAAATGGCGAACTACACAGCAAGTGATGTAAAGGCACTGCGCGAAAAGAGCGGTGCTGGAATGATGGACTGCAAGTCCGCGCTCGACGAAGCAAACGGCGATGTTGAAAAGGCTTTTGAAATCCTTCGCTTGAAGGGTTTGAAGGGTGTTTCCAAGCGCGAAGGTCGCTCCACCTCTAATGGTTTGGTAGTTGCTCGCGTTGCTGGTGGCAAGGCAATGCTGCTAGAGCTTGCCTGCGAGACTGACTTTGTTGCCAAGGCCGAGAACTTTGTTGCGCTTGCTGAGCAAGCAGCTGATGCAGCTTTCGCTGCTGGCGCCAAGGATGCTCAGGCTGCTCTGGCCGCTACCACTAATGGCAAGAGCGTTGCTGACGCAATCACCGACCAGGCTGCAATCTTGGGCGAGAAGGTTGAACTGCGCAGAGTGAGCGTTATTGAAGCGCCAGCTGTTGATGCTTACCTTCACCGCACCAGCCGCGATCTACCTCCGCAGGTAGGCGTATTGCTTGGTTACGAGGGTTCAAATGCAGAAGTTGCACACGACATCGCTGTGCACATCGCAGCTTTCAGCCCACAGTATCTAACTCGTGATGAGGTGCCAGCAGATGTGGTAGCTAAAGAGCGAGAGATTGCTACTGAGACTGCTCGCAATGAAGGTAAGCCAGAAGCTGCCCTTGAGAAAATTGTTGAGGGTCGCGTGACTGGCTTCTTCAAGGAGACCTGTCTAGTTGATCAAGACTTCGCCAAGGACAACAAGTCGAGTGTTGGCAAGGTTGCCGAGCAGGCAGGCCTAAAGCTAACTGGCTTTGTTCGCTTCCGCGTAGGAGCCTAGAGATTAGAAACTAAAGGGGTTCGGCCTAGGCCGGACCCCTTTGTCTTTCCCCCTAGGATTGTCCTCAGAGTCTGCTGGAGGTTGAAGATGGCAAAGAAGCGTCGTGTATTACTCAAACTCTCCGGAGAAGCCTTTGGGGCTGGCTCGCTAGGTGTGAATCCAGACGTGGTGTCTGAGATTGCAAAATCCATTGCCTCTGCTGCCAAAGATGTTGAGATTGCGATTGTGGTTGGTGGTGGAAACTTCTTCCGCGGAGCTGAGCTTTCTAACCGAGGCATGGACCGCGGCCGAGCCGATTACATGGGCATGCTCGGAACCGTTATGAATGCTCTGGCTCTGCAAGATTTCATCGAACAGGCTGGTGCTCCGGTTCGCGTGCAGACAGCGATTTCTATGTCGCAGGTAGCAGAACCTTATCTTCCGCTTCGCGCAATCAGGCACCTCGAAAAGGGTCGTGTTGTAATTTTTGGTGCAGGAGCTGGGCTTCCATACTTCTCCACTGACACGGTTGCCGCTCAGCGTGCACTAGAAATCCATGCCGATGAAGTATTGGTTGCCAAAAACGGAGTCGATGGAGTTTATTCAGCCGATCCGAAGCAAGACCCATCAGCCAAGAAGCTTTCTGAAATCAGCTATCAAGAAGCTTTGGTGCAGGGACTGAGAGTGGTAGACGCAACAGCATTCTCTCTCTGCATGGATAACAAGATGCCAATGCGAGTGTTTGGCATGGAAGATGTGTCAGCTGCTCTGCTTGGTAAGCAGGTTGGAACCAAAGTAAAGCCATAGCAATAAGGAAACAAGGATGATTCAACAGATTATGGCTGAGGCCAAAGACAAGATGGACAAGGCGCTAGAGGCGACTAAGGAAGACTTCGCCTCTGTTCGCACAGGCCGAGCAAACCCAGCCATGTTCCAAAAGATCATGATTGATTACTACGGCACACCAACTCCGCTTGCCCAATTAGCTGGAATTCAAAATCCAGAGGCTCGCTCTATCTTGATTTCTCCTTATGACAAATCTGCCCTTTCTGCGATCGAAAAGGCACTGTTAGCTGTTCCTAATCTTGGTGCCCAGCCCAACAGCGATGGCAATGTCATCCGAATCAACCTGCCAGAACTCACTGAGGAAAGACGCAAAGAATACGTCAAGCTCACTCGCGACAAAGCAGAGCATGGCCGAGTTTCGGTTCGCAACATCCGTCGCAAGGCTAAGGAAGACCTGGAAGCCCTCAAGAAAGATGGCGGCGCGGGTGAGGACGACATCGAGCGTGCAGAAAAAGAATTAGAAACAATCACCAAGGCGCATGTCGACAAGATTGATGAAGCGCTGAAAAACAAAGAGGCCGAACTGCTCGAGGTTTAGGTGGAGAGCTCAAAGACCCGCACCCTCGGCCCGCGACTTATCGTTGGGTTTAGCTTGGGCGGAGTATTTCTACTTTCCCTTCTTCATCCACTAGCTTTCACAACCTGGGCAGCCTTTGCAGCTTTCATGGCGCTTCGCGAACTGACTGCTGTTCTCAGAGCTGCTGGTTGGTTAGTTCCGAAAGTCACTCCACTGGCGGCACCCGCCATTGTTTATTCGACTTATTTCTTTCAAACTGCCGGGCAGTGGCTAGCCTTACTCGCCTCGGTTGCAGTTTTGGTGACTTATCGCGGACTAGAACTGTTGGCTGGAAAGCAATTCCTTTCTATAAAGCAAGCACTTAGAGAGTTTGGGGCGATTGCTTTTCAGCTGGTTTATGTTCCGCTCTTGATTAGTTTTGCTGTTCTCCTAATTAACAAACCAAACGGTGTCACGTGGGTTTTCTCATTGGTGATAACGGTTGTAATGATTGATTCATTTGGTTATCTGGTTGGTCGTTTCTTTGGAAAAACCAAGCTAATACCGGCAATTTCCCCAAAGAAGACCTGGGAAGGATTCCTCGCTTCCTTTGCTGGTGCAGTGGCCGGAGGATTCCTCACAGGGTATTTATTAGGCGCCTCGCCGTGGTTTGGTCTAATCTTTGGATTAGCAATACTGATCAGTTCAGTCCTGGGGGACCTGTCTGAGTCACTCATAAAACGAGATTTAAACGTCAAGGATATGGGGGATGTCCTGCCGGGACATGGAGGGTTTATGGATCGTCTTGACTCGATGCTGCCTTCCAGTTTTATTGCATACCTTCTATCGCTAGTTGTTTTCTAATGAGCCCACAAAGAGTTTCCGGCAAGATACTCGGCTATGACCCTGAGCAAGTGGATGGATTACTCGATCGGGTAAGAAGGCAATACGACAATCCACAATCTCGCCTAGTAACACCAGGGATGTTGGCAGTTGCCAAGTTTGACTTAATTCCTGGCGGCTATCGAATCGATGAGGTCGATTCAATTATCGCCAAGGTGGCTGACGAATTTGAAATCAAAGAGATTTCTGAGCGAATAGCTAAATTTGGAAAAACAGAAATCAAGCGCGATCAGCGAAAAATCATTGGGATGATAGCTGAGACGCTGGCTCGGTCAGGTAAAGAAAGATTTTCGCCTGCTAGCAACGGCTACAGACAAAAGCAGGTCGAACAACTTATTTCACAAATAAAAGTTGCGTATGGACTACTTTCAGGACCAGAGCCGATGGAAATTCGAACCCGAGAGCTGGGCAGCTCCAAAGGCGGACCGAGCCGATCTGAAGTGAATGAATTTTTAGCCCTTGTAGTAACTGCCCTGCACACCCAGCGTTTATTGGGATGATTGCCAAAAAATCCGTCTAAGCAATAGGCTTAAGGCCTCTTCCAGGAGGAATGTGGGAAGACACGCGCTTCAAAAGAACCGCCCAAGGCGACACCTGTTCGCACTGGGCTACTTTTTTGCATCCTCCTTGGTGATGGTCACAGTGGTAGATCCCTACTCCGGCACCATGGCAAGCGCTGATGCAATAAATGTCTATGAGCCAAACGGCGACTACCAAACGCTAACCATCACACCATTGGCTGACGGTGATTTTGCTCGAGCTGACTTTGAAGTCGTTTCGGGTCAACAGGCGCGCGGTGTCACAGTTCGCATTGCACCGATCCCCGCTCCTGGCACGCCAAAAGCTTTTGCTCTAGCCGAGGTTAAATCACGCGGTTGGGACTATAACCAATTTTCATGTCTCGTGAAGCTGTGGGAGCGAGAGAGTAATTGGCGTTGGAATGCAACCAACCGCTCATCGGGCGCTTATGGAATCCCACAGTCCCTTCCTGCTAGCAAGATGGCATCCGCTGGAGCTGACTGGCGAACCAATCCAGAGACTCAGATTTTGTGGGGACTTGGTTACATCGATGGTCGCTATGGTTCGCCCTGTGCAGCGCTTCTTCATTCCGACGTCAACAACTGGTACTAATGGCCAGAGGTAAGCGCCGTAGAAACGCTCCAAAGCGTGAGTATCAAGAATTAGATTTGACTCGTTTGCGCACGAGCATCCCTCACATTGAAGTTAAGCGCGGCATTGAGTTTGAAGTTTCTCAAACAGCAGGGAGTAATGCCGAAGAAGGCAAGAGCTGGGTTTGCCCAGTCTGCGTAGTGCTGATTACCCCAGGAATCGTTCATACAGTTGCCTGGGATACTCACAGGGGAGTGCAGTCTCGTCGCCATTTCCACAACCATTGCTGGAAGATCTTCGATGGAATGCTTCCCTAATGGAGATTAGATCCAACAC
>VFQT010001801.1_pt1 | contig 24196 bp, 19 predicted proteins | sample 3512381 | NCBI WGS metagenome assembly VFQT01 (sample SAMN10412376, study PRJNA504923) | tailings metagenome | isolation source: Relicate 2 Philex TSF3 active mining site | place: Philippines: Tuba, Benguet | collected 2017-08-29
ATTTCACAAACGCGAGGCAACCCTGATGAGCAGCAGAAATGCTTCAAAGGATGATTTTATGGCAGTGATAGATGCACTTCGAACCGGTGATGTCACTGTTGATGAAATGATTACCCATAGATTGAAATTTGAAAATGTTCACCACGATTTTTCAATGCTCTTCAATCAGAAAAGCAATTTGATCAAGGCTATGATCACGCACTGATCCATCGGCTACTTTATGTTACCTTCGCGGCGTGATATACTTTAAACTGATACTTGTGGCAATCATGTGGGGAGGAACATTCATCGCAACCCGCATGGCAGCACAGGTATTTGGGTCTTTTACCGGGGCGACTTTCAGGTATATTTTTGCTTTGTTGTTTTTGATTCCCATGGTATGGCTCCAAAATAAACATGCATTCCATATCAACAGAAAAGAGTTTAAGCAACTGCTTATTTTGGGCATCACAGGAATTTTCGGTTACAGTTATTTTTTCTTCAACGGATTGAGACTTGTTGAAGCAAGTCATGGTGCTTTGATTGTTTCTTTGAATCCAGTTCTTGTGTTGATCATGACATCTGTGCGAGACAAAAAGAAAATAGACACAGTGAAAGTTGTCGGAATGTTGCTCTCTCTGATCGGATTGTCCATTGTTATTTCAAGGGGGAATCCGGCTGATATATTGAACGGATTCAGTTGGGGAGATGCATTCATGTTGGGATGTCCCATTTGCTGGGCATTGTATACTTTTTATGCGGGTGATGCGTTGAAAACGACTACCCCTTTGCAGGCCTCTACTTGGGCAACGTTGCTTGGATGTTGTTTGTTGGCGCTTTTTGCTCCCTTTGAAAAATTCCCAACAGAAATCAATCCATTGGTATGGGTTGCCATCGCTTACCTGGGAATTTGCGGAACGGTATTGGGATTTGTTTGGTATTACGAAGGAATCCAAAAAATAGGTGCGGTGAAAACATCTGTTTTCAACAATCTGATTCCCGTCTTTGCCATGGTGCTATCCGTCCTGATATTGGGTGAAAAAATCGAGACCTATGCCCTTGCAGGATCTGTATTGGTGATCGGAGGAGTATTCCTGATCAATAAATATTAATCCACTCGTCCCGGATATACTTTCAACGCCTGTTCCAGACAGTCCATCGCTGCATCAATGTTTTCATTGTTGATGACATAGGCCATGCGGACCTGGTTCTTGCCCAATCCTGGTGTATTGTAAAATCCACTTGCGGGAGCCATCATCACCGTCTTTCCATTGTGTGAAAATGATTCCAGCATCCATTGACAGAACCTGTCTCCGTCATCAATGGGGAGTTTTGCAACGACATAAAACGCGCCACCGGGATTCGGACAAAATACACCTGGCATATTATTGAGTCGCTTCACCAGCAAGTCCCTTCTTGATTGATAGGCAGCTTTGGGGGCATTAAAATAATCATCCGGCAAGTCAACCGCTGCCTCTCCCAGGATCTGTGCGAGTCCAGGTGGACTCAATCTTGCCTGCGCAAATTTCATGGCAGCCGCATAGAGTTCCTTGTTTTTGGTGACAAACGCACCAATCCTGGCTCCACAGGCAGAATATCTCTTGGAAATGGTATCCACCACCACTACCTGTTCTTCGATTTTTTTCAATTGCAATGCACTGGAGGCGGTTCCTTCGTATGTAAATTCACGATAAGCTTCGTCTGAAATCAGAAAGAGTTGATGACGCAGACATATTTCTTCCAATTGCATCATTTCCTGATGACTGTATAAATAACCGGTTGGATTGTTGGGATTGCAAATGAGAATGGCCCTGGTTTTTGGTGTAATGGATGTTTCAATGGCTTCAATAGGAGGCAATGCAAATCCATTTTCAATCTTTGCTGTAACAGCAACAATTTTCACACCAGCCATCACTGCAAATCCATTGTAGTTTGCATAAAATGGTTCAGGAATAATGATTTCATCACCCTGATCCATGCAAGACATCATTGCAAATACAATGGCTTCACTGCCTCCAGATGTTACGATGATTTGCTCACTGGAAACATCAATCCCCAGCTTTTTGTAATATCCTGTCAGTTTTTTGCGGTATGATATATTCCCTGCGCTGTGGCTGTATGCGAGGATAGGTATATTGGCTTGCTTCACAGCATTCATGATGGTTGGCGGTGTTTCAATATCAGGCTGACCAATATTGAGATACAACACTTTGGTGCCTTTTTTTTCTGCTGCTTCGGCAAAAGGCACGAGTTTTCTGATGGGTGACGCGGGCATGTTTTCGCCGCGCAAGGATGGTTTTAACATAACGTAAAATTAGTCAAAAAGCTTTCAATGGAAAGGATTCGTACATTTGAAAAGCATTACTTTTGGAAACAGAATAAAACAACCTACCATGAAAAAGATATTGTTATCGCTGCTCGTTTTGACCATTGCTGTTGCTGGATTTTCTCAGACAGCTGAGAAGGTGATCAAGTTCTCTGAAACCAAACACAATTTTGGGAAAATCAAGCAGGGTGTGCCTGTTACACACGACTTCAGCTTCACCAATGTTTCCAGTCAGCCGCTTGTCATTGAGAATGCTACTGCATCGTGTGGATGTACAACACCTACATGGCCTCAAAAACCTGTCATGAAGTCTCAATCTGACAAAGTGAAAGCTGGTTTCAATGCAGCTGCACCTGGACCTTTCGAGAAAACTGTTTTTGTAAAAGTCAAGGGAATAGATGCCCCCGTTGAACTCAAAATTTCAGGTGAAGTGCTCTCTGCTGATGACTACGCAAAACAGCAGAAAAAGTAGTATTTCCGAGAACTTATTCACTGTTTTTTATCGCTGTTTTTTTATTGAAAAAAGGGGTTAGTTTTGTCGCATGGACCCTAATCTAATGGCTGAACGTCAGGTGCAGGAGTTGTCTTTTGATGCATTCAAGACAACCGTCCTAGAAGATTACAGAATTGCCTACGAAAGCCGACAGGCCAGCCTGTTGGGAAGGAAAGAGGTCCTGACAGGAAAAGCAAAGTTTGGCATTTTTGGCGACGGAAAAGAAGTTCCTCAAATCGCCATGGCTAAATTCTTCAAGCCAGGTGATTTTTATGCAGGGTATTACAGAGACCAGACTTTTGCATTTGCAACCGGCGCTGCAACCATCAATGAATTTTTCTCCCAACTCTATGCAGATCCGGACATCAACAATGATCCACACAGCGCAGGAAGAAACATGAACTCTCATTTCTGCACTCCCATGTTGGCAGAAAATGGCGACTTCCTTGATCTTGCAAAAATTAAAAATCTTGCAGCTGGATTGGCACCAACGGCCGGACATTTTCCAAAGGCATTGGGACTCGCATATGCCTCGAGAATCTATCGAAAAGTTGCATCCCTGCAGGAGCAGCAAAAATTTTCCAATCAGGGGAATGAAGTTGTTTTCTGCACCATCGGCGATGCCTCCACCAGCGAAGGTCATTTTTGGGAAACCATGAATGCTGCTGCTGTTTCACAGGTTCCATTGGTTGTGTTTGTATGGGATGATGGATACGGCATCTCCGTGCCAAAAGAATTTCAAACAGTCAAAGGGTCTGTATCAGAAGCATTGTCTGGCTTTGAAAAACAAAAGAACAGCAATGGGATGCTGATCTATAAAGTGAAAGGATGGGATTATGCGCAGATGTGTGAATTGTTTGAAGAGGGGATATCCTTGGCAAGAAAACAACATGTGCCGGTATTGTTTCATGTTGAAGAATTGACACAACCGCAGGGGCATTCCACTTCCGGAAGCCACGAACGTTACAAATCACCTGAACGTTTACAGTGGGAGAGGAACTGGGACTGTCTTACACAACTGCGTTCATGGATCATCGACAATGGATTGGCAGAAGCGGCAACCGTTGAGAAAATTGAGGAAACAGCCAAGCAATATGTAAATCAATGCAGGATTGAAACCTGGAAATTATATGATGCGCCCATTCAGCAGCAAAAGGAAACAGCGGCAGATTTGCTGACCAATTTTCTTGCCTATGAATCCAATGAGAAGGTCTCAACCTTGTTGGATGAATTAAAAAACAATCCAGCCCCATTCAGAAGGGATATCATGAGCACGCTGTTCCATTCAGCAGCTTATGCTCAAAATAAAAATCTTGTACAGGACATCGAGCAATATCTTACACAACTTAAAACCGAAAACAAACAGTTGTACAATTCCCATCTCTATTGTGAAGATGGAATGGTTGGACCTGCGCATCTTCCTGTTTTGCAGTATCATGATGAATCGCCTGTTTTAAACGGATATGAAATACTCAACCGTTATTTTGACGAGCTTTTCTCCACAGATCCACGTGTTGTTGCTTTTGGAGAAGACTTGGGTATGATTGGAGATGTAAACCAAGGCTTCGCAGGTTTGCAACAGAAACACGGATCGGAAAGAATTTTTGATACAGGTATTCGTGAATTGTCCATCATGGGTCAGGGACTGGGTATGTCCATGCGTGGATTGAGACCCATCGCAGAAATTCAATACCTTGATTACTTGATGTTCGGTTTGCAGGTGTTGAGTGATGATGCAGCTTCTCTCCATTACAGATCTGCAGGCAAACAAATTGCCCCCATCATTGTAAGAACCCGTGGTCACCGTTTAGAGGGAATCTGGCACAGTGGTTCACCGATGGGATTGATCATCAATGCGCTCAAGGGATTTTATGTATGTGTGCCCAGAAACATGGTGCAGGCAGTTGGGTTTTACAATACATTGCTGAAAGGAAAGAACCCGGGACTGATCATCGAATGCCTCAACGGCTATCGCTTGAAAGAAAAATTACCCTCTCAGTTATTGGAATACACATTGCCAATGGGTGTTCCTGAAATCATCAAAGAAGGCAAGGATATTACCATTGTATCTTATGGCTCAACACTTAGAATTGTGGAAGAGGCGGCGGATTTGCTCCAGCACCATCAGGTTGATGTTGAAGTGATTGATGTGCAAACCCTCTTGCCTTTTGATATACACCACAAAATAGTTGACTCACTTAAAAAGACCAACCGCATTCTGTTTGTTGACGAAGATGTTCCAGGCGGAGCAACGTCTTTTATGTTCAGTGAAGTAATTGAAAAACAGGGTGGATACAAGTGGTTGGACGCAGCACCCAGAATGCTGACAGCTCAGGAGCATCGGCCTCCCTATGGAAGCGACGGCGATTATTTCTCCAAACCTAATCTTGAACAAATTGTTGAAGCCGTTCTATCAATGATGCAGGAATAGTGAAAATTTATTTCAAGTTGTGAAATACTTTTTGGACATCTTCGTCCTGCTCTAATTTATCAACAAGCTTTAGCACTTCTTGTGCCTCTTCTTCCCCCAATTCAATCAGGTTCAAAGGGATCCACTCAACCTCTGCGCTGATGGTGGCAATATTTTTTTCCTCCAATGCCTTCTGCATGTTTCCAAAATCATTGAATGCGCAACGAATCACCAGAATGGCTTCTCCCGCGTCGTTGGTGCTCTCACCCAATTCCTCCAATCCGAAATCAATCAGCTCCAGTTCCAAATCCTCCGGATTCACTCCTTCGTTTTTCAATTTGAAAACGCCCATTTTCTTGAATTGAAAACTCACGCTTCCACTGGTACCCATGGCACCATTTCCTTTGTTGAAATGTGATTTGATATTTGCGACGGTTCTCACATGATTGTCTGTGGCAGTCTCAGCTAAAATAGCCACACCATGCGGGCCATATCCTTCATACAGGATCTCTTCATAATTTTCCATCTCTTTGCCCATTGCTCTTTTGATCGCAGCTTCCACTCTGTCCTTGGGCATGTTCACGCTTTTCGCATTCTGAAAACATCTGCGCAAAGCAGGGTTGGTATTCGGATCTGGGCCGCCTGCTTTTACTGCGATGGCAATTTCTTTGCCTATGCGTGTAAATTGCTTGGCCATTCTATCCCATCTGGCAAACATCGTCGATTTCCTTACTTCAAATATCCTTCCCATGATTTTCTGTTTTAATGAAAGTCAGCAAAATTAAGGCTTCTGTGATATGTAAAAAAAATCCCGGTTATTGATGGTAACCGGGATCTCATTTTTCATTCAATTGATTATTGAAGTTTGCTGTGTTTTCTGCTGTAGAGGAAGTAGACCAGGAGGCCCAACAGCATCCATCCAAATGCAACAGTCAATGTTTGCTTGTCCAGTCCAACGATCATAGCTGTGCAAATTATTGCACCCAGTACACCAACGACCGGAGCCATTGGAGTTTTAAATGGTCTTTCTATGTTTGGTTCTTTTACTCTCAAAATCCAAACACCCAAGCTGACCAATACAAAGGCGAAGAGGGTTCCGAAACTTGTCAGGTCACCTGCCACGTGTCCGGGTACAAAAGCTGCAAACGCTCCCACAAAAAAGAAGAGAATCCAGTTTGACTTGTAAGGTGTTTTGAATTTGGGATGCAAATCGCCAAAACTTTTCGGTATCAAGCCATCATTGCTCATGGTATAAAAAATGCGGCTCTGTCCCATGAGCATAACAAGGATTACTGATGAAAATCCGGCCAGGATGGCAACAGTAACTGCAGATGCAAGCCAGCTGTATCCGGTCATGTATGTAGAGATGGCATATGCAACCGATGCTTCTCTTCCTTTCTCTGGATCAACAAAGTCCTGCCAATTGGCAACACCGGTCAATACATGTCCGAAGAGAATATACAATATAGTACAAACCACCAGCGAACCTAAAATGCCAATGGGCATATCTCGCTTTGGATTCTTTGCTTCCTGTGCTGCAGTTGAAACCGCATCAAATCCAATGAAGGCAAAAAATACAATCGCAGCGCCACCCAGCACTCCGCCCCAACCATGTTTATTCCATCCGCTGTAATCTGCAATCACTTTGCCAGCTTGATCTGTGACGGGCAAAGTGTCAGCAGGGATCATGTATGGAATGTGGTTCTCCGGACGAATGAATTTCCATCCGATGGCAATGAATAGAAGTACAATGGCAACTTTGATAAATACGATGATGGCATTTACGAAGGCTGATTCCTGCGTCCCCTTGATCAGCAGCATGGTGAGCAACAGGAGGATAATCAACGCAGGTGCATTGATCATTCCCTGATGCAGGATGCCGGCTGAATCGGTATAACTTTCAAAGGGAGAATGTGACCATTCATAGGGGATGGCACCTCCGAGCAATTTATTGAGGTATTCGCTCCATGCGATGGAAACGGTTGCAGCACCCAAAGCATATTCCATGATGAGTGCCCATCCAATGATCCATGCAACCAATTCTCCCATGGTTACATAGGAGTAAGCATATGCGCTTCCTGCAACTGGAATCATTGACGCAAATTCCGCATAACAGAGTCCAGCGAATGCACAACCAATCGCAGCAACAATAAACGAAAGTGTTACTGCCGGACCCGCAGCTTGTCCAGCAGCTGCAGCTGTCCTTACAAATAATCCCGCTCCGATGATGGCACCGATTCCCAATGCAATCAAGTTTGCAGGTCCTAGTGTTCTTTTCAAGCCCTTCTCTGAATCATCTGCCTGAGATAAAAGTGCAGAAAGTGATTTTTTTCTAAATAAACTCATACAATTGGTTTAGTTGACAGATTTTGTAGGTTTTAAAAATAGCTAATTATTCTATTCAATGGTTTTTTTTACAATTCAAATAAAATTCAAAAATCCGCCTAAATCCTTTATTTTACGATCTCATTTTTAAACGAAAGCCCTGCCATGAAAGGTGTTTCATCCAAGCTTACTACCTATATTCTGATCGCAATGGCATTGGGTATTTTAACGGGATACCTGGTACATACCCAAGCTGATCCTGCATCCATTAAATCATTTTCCACCAACATCAAACTGCTGACCACTGTTTTCTTGCGTTTGGTTCAGATGGTGATTGCCCCGCTGGTTTTTACGACACTCGTGGTGGGCATCGCTAAATTGGGAGATCTTTCGGTTGTAGGGCGTGTTGGAGGGAAAGCACTGTTGTGGTTTGTTTCTGCCTCATTGATCAGTTTATTGCTTGGAATGGTGCTTGTCAATTTTTTTCAACCTGGAGCTGCCATCAATTTGGATACGGCAGATGTGGAGGGAGCAAAGGATTTGATCGGCAAGACACAAGAGTTCTCTCTTCAGAAATTTATCGAACACGTTTTCCCCAAAAGCTTTATCGAATCAATGGCCCAGAATGAAATTCTGCAGTTGGTTGTTTTCAGCATCTTCTTTGGTGTGGGTACAACAGCGTTGGGAGAGAAAGGGAAATCCATCGTCAAGGCATTGGATGCGGTGGCCCATATCATTCTTAAAATGGTGGGTTATGTGATGAATGTTGCACCCTTGGGTGTTTTTGGTGCCATTGCAGCCGTGATTGCTGTGAAAGGACTGGATGTGTTTATTTTTTATGGACAATACCTCTTGTATTTTCTGATCGGTATTGCATTGCTCTGGGTAGTATTGCTTTCAGTCGGTTACATCATATTGAGAAAAAGACTGTTTGAATTATTCAGATTCATTTCCCAGCCCCTACTGGTGGCCTTCAGCACTACCAGCAGCGAGGCGGTGTTTCCAAAACTAACAAGTGAGCTGGAGCGATTCGGTTGCAAAGACAAAATCGTTTCATTCATCCTCCCACTTGGTTACAGCTTCAACCTGGATGGCAGCATGATGTACATGACCTTTGCCAGTCTTGCGATTGCACAAGCATATGGTATTCACCTCGATGTTGGAACGCAACTCACCATGTTGTTGGTATTGATGCTGACCAGCAAAGGAATTGCAGGTGTGCCGCGCGCTTCATTGGTGGTGGTGACTGCCACTTGTGCGATGTTCAATATTCCTCCCGAGGGAATTGCATTGATTTTACCGATCGACCATTTTTGCGATATGTTCAGAACCATGACCAATGTTGTTGGAAATGCACTGGCAACCACAGCCGTGAGTAAATGGGAGGGAGAATTGACAACTGCAGTAACCACTGATAATGTGTAAATGTTTGGATCATGATTGAACTGGCTATTCATTTGAAAGATTTGTTGAATCCGGAGTTTTATATACAGCACGGCGGACTCTGGCTTTTCTTATTCATTGTATTTGCAGAAACTGGTTTATTTGCGGGGTTCTTTTTGCCGGGAGATTCTTTGCTCTTTGTTGCAGGTATTTATTGCAATGAATTGGCAGCGGAGTTCGTTGATCTGCAATTTGATATTTTTAATTTACTGCTCGTTGCCACCCTGGTTGTTGCTGCCGGTGTTTTGGGCAATATTGTAGGATACTGGTTTGGAGCAGCAAGCGGACCTTACCTCTTCAATAGAAAAGATAGTTTTTTCTTCAAACGCAAGCATCTTCACACAGCAAAAGAATTTTATGATAAACACGGGGGAGGTGCCATTGTCTTTGCCCGATTTTTACCGATCATCAGAACATTCGCTCCTATCATTGCAGGAATTGTAAAAATGGATAAAGCCAAATTTACCCTGTATAATATTGTTGGATGCATAGCTTGGGCCATTACCATGTTGTTTGCAGGCCACTACCTGTATCAATTTTTTCTCAAGCAGTTCGGTTTTGATCTGAAATCAAAACTGGAGATCATTGTCCTGGGTATCATTTTCATAACAACTGTCCCCGTAATTCTGAAATTAATCAGAAAGGAAAAAAAATAATTTCAAAATCGTTGTATTCCATGCAAGAAGGAGCACTCAAGAAACAATTTTTAAACCTGGCTGTGATTGTTGCTGCGCTTGGTTATTTTGTGGATATATATGACTTGCTGCTTTTTACCATCGTCCGAGAGCCCAGTCTTATAGGTATCCAGGTGGGTGAATCAGACATGTTGACGGCCAGCACCAAAATCATCAATTGGCAAATGACGGGATTGCTGATAGGCGGTATTTTATGGGGAGTCATGGGTGACAAGAAAGGAAGATTAAGTGTATTGTTCGGATCTATTTTATTGTACTCAGTTGCCAATTTTATTACTGGTTTTGTGCAAACAGTCGATCAATATGCATGGTTGAGATTCATCGCAGGCATTGGATTGGCGGGAGAACTGGGGGCAGGCATTACATTGGTGAGCGAATTGATGCCCAAGAAGAACAGAGGAGTGATGACCTCATTTGTTGCAGGCATTGGATTGTTTGGAGCTGTATTTGCTTATGCAGTATACAAAACGACAGGCGATTGGCGGCTCTGCTATAAAATTGGCGGGATACTGGGCATTGTGCTGCTTTTTTTGCGCATCAAAGTTTCAGAAAGTGCCATCTTCCAACATATTTCAAAATCCGAAGTATCAAAAGGAAATATTTTCATGTTTTTCAACAACAAGAAAAGATTCAGAAAATATCTCATGGCCATTTTGATCGGACTGCCAACATGGTATGTAATAGGCATTCTACTGAATCTTGGAAACAGGTTCGCGAAGGAGTTGTATGGTGAAAACAATATTGATTCCGGAGCTTGCATCATGTATGGCTATATAGGAATTGCTTTGGGGGATATCATCGTTGGACTCGTTAGCCAGTATTACAAGAGCAGAAAAAAAGCGCTGACTATTTTTTATGCCATGACATTTCTGGGCGTATTGTATTACTACAGTCCAATGAACAACAGCGATACCAGCATGTACGCTGTCTCATTTTATCTTGGATTTTCAACCGGATTTTGGGCCATATTTGTAACAATGGGGGCTGAGCATTTTGGAACAAACCTCCGCGCAACGGCAGCCACAACCATTCCCAACATGGTCAGAGGCGCACTGCCATTGATGAATATTTTGTTCAAGGATTATTTCCAGGGAACACTGCACATATCATTTCTTCAAAGCGGCATGCTAACAGGCTTGATAGTAATGGTCATTGCCATCATCGCTTTGATATATACAGAAGAAACATTCCACAAGGATTTGGATTTTGTGGAGGAGTAAAACCGTCAACTGTTAACTGTTATCTGTTGACGGTTGACAGTTGTTATCCCAACACTTCATTCATCGACCTGACAGCTGCTGCACTTTTTTCGAATGCGTCTTTTTCGGATGCAGTCAATTCTAATGGAAGAATTTTTTCCCATCCGTTTTTTCCGATGGTTACAGGAACACCCAGGCAAATATCTTTTTGTCCGTATTCACCATCCAATGCCACACAACAGGTGAATAATTTTTTCTCATCTCTCAATATGCTTTTCACCAATGCTGCTCCGGCTGCCCCAGGTGCATACCATGCAGAAGTGCCAATGAGTTTTGTGAGCGTTGCACCACCAACCATCGTATCTGCAACAATTTTTTGTTGTTGCTCTTCAGTGAGGAATTGAGCAACAGGAATGCTGTTCCAAGTTGCCTTGCTGATCAATGGAATCATAGTGGTATCTCCATGTCCTCCTATAACAATTGCATTCAAATCACTTGCACTGCATCCCAGATGTTGGGTTAATTGATATTTAAATCTGCTGCTGTCGAGCGTTCCACCCATTCCAATGATTCTGTGTTTTGGCAATCCGGTTGATTTGAGTGCCAAATAGGTCATGGTATCCATCGGATTGCTGATCACGATGATGATGGTATTGGGTGAATATTTCAAAACATTTTCACATACGGTTTTAACAATGCCAGCATTTGTTCCAATCAACTCCTCTCTGGTCATACCAGGCTTTCTGGGAATACCCGAGGTAATTACCACTACATCGCTGTTGGCAGTTTTTGCATAGTCATTGGTGGATCCTGTAATAATGGTATCAAATCCCAGCAATGCTGCAGTCTGTTGCATGTCCTGTGCCTTGCCTTCTGCCAAACCTTCTTTAATATCCAATAAAACCAGATCAGTACAAACGCCTGCTCTGGCAATGTTGTCTGCGCAGGTAGCACCAACGGCTCCGGCTCCAATGACAGTAACTTTCATAGTGAATAATTTATGTGTTGAGTGATGATTTGCGCGGCAAAGGTAGGGTGTTATTTCACAAATTGGTTTACCTTTGCCGCCTTAAAATGCAATTATGGCAAATACTTCTGATATCTCAAGGGGCATGATTTTAAAGCTCGACGGCAGCCTCTACACGGTAGTTGAATTTGGTGAAAACAAGACGGCCCGTGCAGCAGCAAAGGTTTGGGCAAAGCTCAAAGGGGTAGACAACAACAGGTCCATCGAAAAAACCTGGAACAGTGGAGATACGATTTACCCTGTAAGGGTGGAAAGGAAGAGCTATCAATTCCTGTACAAGGATGATACCGGATATAATTTCATGGACAATGAAACTTTCGAGCAAATAGCCGTGGCTGAGACACTGGTCGATGCACCTCAGTTTTTGACGGAGGACCAGGAGGTTTCTGTTCTGATCAATACAGAAACAGATCAACCCATGAGTATTGAACTGCCTGACAAAGTGGTATCAAAAGTTACGTATTCTGAACCCGGACTCCGGGGCGATACTGCCACCCGCACCCTGAAGCCTGCAACCGTGGCAACAGGAGCTACTGTGATGGTCCCCTTGTTTGTGAACGAAGGAGATGTTATCAGGATCAATACCAAAACCGGCGAATACATTGAAAGGGTAAAAGATTAATTTCTTTCATTTTTCATCGATTTTCATGCAGTTTTGCCCCTTTTTTAAACAAAAAAGGGGCTTTTTTATTAAAAAACGGGCATAATTTAATTTGGCCAATTTTCATTTTTACCCCACCTTTACCGTCCGATAGTGACAAAAAAATCATTAAAAATGGACCTAAAACAGATTCAGGATCTCGTAAAGATGGTAAATAAGTCTAATATCAGTGAGCTTTCCATTGAGGAAAAGGATATCAAGATTACCATCAAACAGAAAGAGGATAAGTATGTAACCGGCGTTCCGGTGCAACAAGTGCAAGCAGCACCTGCTCCAGTTGCTCTTGCATCACCCACTCCTTCGGCAGCTGCTCCTGCTGCGCCTCAAGCCGCTGCTCCGGCTGCAGCTGATAATCTTCTGACCATCAAGAGTCCCATGATCGGAACCTTTTACAGAAGGCCTTCACCCGACAAACCCAATTTTGTAGAAGAGGGTGACGAAGTGAAAAACGGCAAAGTGGTTTGCATCATCGAAGCAATGAAACTGTTCAACGAAATCGAAAGTGAAATCAGTGGTAGAGTAGTAAAAATCCTGGTAGAAGATTCTACACCAGTTGAATACGATCAACCCCTGTTCCTCGTAGAACCTATCTAGTCAATTGCATGGCAACATGCATTTTTTTCATTTAAATCTGTGGCATGACCAAGGATTCGAAGAAGACATTCAAAAAGATATTGATTGCAAACAGAGGTGAAATTGCCCTCAGGGTCATCAGAACCTGTCGTGAAATGGGCATCAAAACAGTGGCTGTGTATTCGACAGCCGACAAAGACAGTTTGCATGTGAAGTTTGCTGATGAAGCTGTATGCATAGGTAGACCATCCAGTTCAGAATCATATTTGAACATTCCTCATCTCATGGCTGCCATGGAAATTACCAATGCGGATGCAGTGCATCCCGGGTATGGTTTCCTGGCAGAGAACGCAAAGTTTGCAGAGATATGCGGTGAACATGGTGTGAAATTTATTGGTCCCACGCCCGAACAAATCAGGTGCATGGGCGACAAAATAACTGCCAAAGAAACCATGGTCAAGGCCGGTGTTCCAGTTGTTCCTGGCAGCGGTGGTTTGCTGGAAAGTGTGGAGGAAGCAAAACAAATTGCAAAAGAGATTGGGTATCCTGTCATCTTGAAAGCCACTGCCGGTGGGGGTGGAAAGGGAATGAGGGTTGTATGGGAAGAAGCTGAAATCGAAAAGGCATACAACACCGCGAAAGCCGAAGCATTGGCCTCCTTTAAAAATGACGGTGTCTACATGGAAAAATTTGTAGAGGAACCTCGTCACATTGAAATACAGGTAGCAGGTGACCGCTATGGGAAAGTATGTCACATGAGTGAAAGGGATTGTTCCATTCAGCGCCGACACCAAAAGTTGGTTGAAGAATCTCCCTCGCCATTCATGACGGATGACCTGCGCCAACGCATGGGAGAAGCTGCAGTGAAAGCTGCTCAAGCCATTGGATATGAAAGTGTGGGTACCATTGAATTTCTGGTTGACAAACACAGAAATTTCTACTTCATGGAAATGAACACCAGAATTCAGGTGGAGCATTGCGTGACCGAAGAAGTAACCAATTTCGATTTGATCAAAGAACAAATTAAAATTGCCGCCGGCGAGCCCATATCAGGAAAAAATTATTATCCCGATATGCATGCCATCGAATGCAGAATCAATGCAGAGGATCCTTATAATGATTTCAGGCCGAGTCCGGGTAAGATCACTGTGCTGCACCAGCCCGGTGGTCACGGTATTCGCATCGACTCACACGTATACGCAGGATATGTAATTCCTCCATTCTATGATTCGATGATTGCAAAAATCATTGCAGTTGCCAGGACCAGGAAAGAAGCGATAGACACCATGAGCAGGGCGTTGAGTGAGTATGTTATTGAGGGAGTAAAGACAACCATTCCTTTCCATCAGCAGTTGATGAGAAACGAGGACTTCATCAAAGGAAATTTCACAACCAAGTTCCTGGATACGTTCAAGATGCAGTAATTGCTTACAACAAACGAATAGAAAAAATAAAAGCCTCCCATATGGGAGGCTTTTTGATTGCGTGTCAGAAACACTTGTTTGTTTATCTCAAGAACAAAAGCTCTCTGTATTTTGGAAGCTCCCACTCTGAGTCATCCACCAGCAATTCCAACTTGTCTACATGGTAGCGGATCTCATCAAAGAAGGGTTTTACTTTGTCGCAATATGCAATGGCCTTGTCTCTAGAGCTGGACAATGCATTCGCAGCTTTTCTCGCTTCGGTCATTTCTTCCGTCAACAATTGTGCCTTGTTGATGTGCTCTGAAATTTCACTCAACACATTCAACTGCGCTTTGTATGCTTCTGGTTTGAGTCCAACCTCTTTCAATCCCTTGATGTTTTCGATCAATACATTTTGATAACGAATCGCTGCAGGAAGAATATGGTTGCCTGTGAGGTCGCCAATGACACGTCCCTCGATTTGTACGTACTTGATGTATTTCTCCAATTCGATTTCGTGACGGGCTTCCAACTCAACATGCGACAACACTTTGTGCTTTTCAAACAGCTCTTTAGCTTTTTTCGTTGTCAGTGAATCCAATGCAAGTGGAGTGGTTTTCAAATTGGGCAAGCCGCGCTTTGCAGCTTCTTTCTGCCACTCTTCGCTGTATCCATCGCCTTCAAACAAAACTTTCTTGGAAGCTTTGATGTAATTTTTGATCACATGCATGATGGCAACTTCTTTTTTGTCGCCTTTCTCTATCAACGCATCCACCTCATTTTTGAATGAAGTCAATGTTTCAGTCATGATGGTATTCAATACGGTCATGTTGTAACCGCAGTTGGCTGATGATCCCACCGCGCGGAACTCAAATTTGTTTCCAGTGAAGGCGAAAGGAGATGTTCTGTTTCTGTCTGTATTATCCAACAACAATTCAGGAATGTTTTTGTGGATATCCAATTTCAGCATGACTTCATCCTGCTCATCAAACTTATCACCCACCCTGGTTTCCACCTCGTTGAGTACCTTGGTGAGGAATTGTCCGATGTATGCAGAAATGATGGCCGGGGGAGCTTCGTTTGCACCCAAGCGGTGGTCGTTGCCTGCAGATGCAATGGCAGCTCTCAACAAATCAGCATGATCATGTACTGCTTTGATGGTGTTGACAAAGAATGCAAGGAACATCAGGTTGGTCTTTGGTGTTTTACCAGGCGCCAACAAGTTGATACCTGTATCTGTTGCCATACTCCAGTTGTTGTGTTTGCCGCTTCCGTTGATGCCGGCAAATGGTTTCTCGTGAAGGAGCACACGAAGCTTGTGCTTCTTGGCGACTTTCGCCATGACATCCATCAACAATGTGTTGTGGTCTACTGCGAGGTTCAATTCTTCAAATATTGGCGCACATTCAAATTGTGAAGGAGCAACTTCGTTGTGTCTTGTACGCAAAGGAATTCCCAGGCGGTAAGATTCATATTCAAAATCTCTCATGAAAGCATACACGCGTTCAGGAATCGCACCGAAATAATGATCTTCCAGCTGCTGTCCTTTTGCAGGTGCATGTCCGAAAACGGTTCTGCCGGTCATGATTAAATCCGGACGCGCATTGGCAAGTCCTTCGTCAACCAAAAAATACTCTTGTTCCCATCCAAGCGTTGCAGTTACTTTTCCAACTGACTTATCAAAGTAGTGGCATACATCCACTGCAGCTTTGTTCAATGCCTCAATGGATTTCAACAACGGTGCTTTGTAATCAAGGCATTCACCGGTATATGAAACAAAAATGGTTGGAATGCACAGTGTGAGTCCCTGTCCAATGTTCATGATAAATGCAGGGGATGTTGGATCCCATGCTGTATATCCGCGTGCTTCGAAAGTCGCGCGCAATCCACCACTTGGGAAAGAAGATGCATCTGGTTCTTGTTGAGTCAATGCATTTCCGTCAAATTCCTCAATGGCGGATCCGTCTGATTTCAAGGTAAAAAATGAATCATGTTTCTCTGCCGAAGTGCCGGTAAGGGGTTGGAACCAGTGTGTATAGTGTGTAACACCCTTGCTTTGTGCCCACTGCCTCATACCTGCTGCAATCTGATTCGCAACGGTTCTGTCGATTTTTTGTCCAGATTTGATGGAGCTGACGAGTCCCTTGTAAGCTTCGTCGTTGACGTATTCTCTTGCGACTTTCAACGTGAAAACGTTCTCACCGAAGATGGGAGTGACTTTAGATGGACTTTCAACATGTACCTCATCCTTCACAGAAGTGAGGTTGTCGATGGCTTTGAAACGTAATGATTGCATATGAAATAATTTGAAGGCACAAAAGTCGCCAAATTCATCCTCCCACGCAAAAAAAATATGAAAATCCCCAAAATTTGAGGTCAAATTGTGAATAAATTCAGTATTATAAGAGTTTATATTGCTATAAACGATTGATTTTATGATCAATAATTCATATATAAAAATATATAATGTGTAAGCTTTGTACATTACATCTTCATCAACTTTGGATAAATTTGCGACTTCAATCAAAACATGGAAACAACTGTAGATACCGCCAAGCAACTCGGACTCCTGCCCGATGAATTTGAAAGCATCAAAAAAATCCTGAACCGTACTCCCAACTTCAATGAACTGGCTGCCTATTCTGTGATGTGGAGCGAACATTGCAGTTACAAAAACTCCATCAAATGGCTGAAAACACTGCCACGCGAAGGAAGCAAGTTGCTGGTGAAGGCGGGTGAGGAAAACGCGGGACTCGCAGACATCGGAGATGGATATGGAGTTGTTTTCAAAATTGAATCACACAATCATCCATCCGCCATTGAACCTTTTCAAGGTGCTGCAACGGGTGTTGGTGGAATCCACCGTGATATTTTCACAATGGGTGCTCGTCCCATTGCTGCACTCAACTCATTGAGATTTGGAAACATTGCAGATCCCAAAACAAGACATCTTTTGAAAGGCGTTGTTGAAGGCATTGGTCATTATGGAAACTGTTTCGGTGTTCCTACTGTTGGAGGGGAAGTGTATTTTGAAAACTGTTACCATACCAATCCACTTGTCAATGCAATGAGTGTGGGTATAGTGAAAGTGGGACAAACAGTCAGTGCCACTGCAGAGGGAGAAGGGAATCCTGTTTTCATTGTTGGATCTGCTACAGGAAAAGATGGCATAGGCGGAGCATCATTTGCATCTGCTGATATTACTGAAGACAGTGCTCAGGATCTTCCTGCTGTTCAAGTCGGTGATCCATTTCAGGAAAAGAAATTATTGGAAGCTTGTTTAGAACTGATTCCAAAAGGTGCATTGGTGGGTATGCAGGATATGGGTGCTGCAGGTATAATCTGTTCCACTGCTGAAACAAGTGCTAAGGGAGGAGTTGGGATGGTGATACATCTCGAGAAAGTTCCGATGCGTCAGCAAAACATGAAGGCATGGGAATTGTTGCTGAGTGAAAGCCAGGAACGTATGTTGATGATTGTAAAAAAAGGAAGAGAGCAAGAAGTGTTAGAGGTTTTTGAGAAGTGGGACTTGCCCTGTTCTGAAATCGGACATGTAACGAAAGATGGATTGCTCAAGTTTTACATGAATGGAACGTTGGAGGCTGAACTGCCTGCAGAAAGTTTGGTACTAGGTGGAGGTGCACCCGTTTATGAACGCGCTTATGAAACACCTGCTTACTTCGAGAAAATCAATTCCTTTGATGCATCCACTGTTTCTGTTCCTCAAGACCTTAAAAAGATTGCGGAGCAATTGATTGAAATACCCAACATCGTCAACAAAAAGTGGATTTACAATCAATACGACAGCATGGTTGGAACGGGAAATACTTCTACCAATGAACCAAGCGATGCAGCAGTGGTATTGGTAAAAGAAACCGGTAAGGCATTGGCCGTTACAACCGACTGTAACAGCAGATACGTGCACGCTGATCCTTACAAAGGTGCAATGATTGCTGTGAGTGAGGCTGCCAGAAATATTGTATGCAGCGGCGGTACACCTCTCGGCGTAACAAACTGTCTGAACTTCGGAAATCCCTACGATCCACAAGTCTATTTCCAGTTTGTACATGCCATCAAGGGCATGGGGGAAGCATGCAAAAAATTTGATACACCGGTAACAGGAGGGAACGTCAGTTTCTACAATCAAAATCCGGATGGTGCAGTTTATCCTACACCGACCATCGGTATGGTGGGACTGCTTGACAGTGAAAAAGATAAAATGACATTGGGATTCAAAAACGAAGGCGATCTGGTTTACCTGCTTGGTTCTTCCACCAATGACATCCACTCTTCTGAATACCTGCATAAAATTCTTGGTGTTCAATATTCGCCGGCACCTCATTTTGATTTAGAGGAAGAATTTCAGCTGCAAAAAACATTGCTCGGTCTCATCAAATCAAAACTGATTCAATCGGCTCATGATGTAAGTGAGGGTGGATTGTTCATTGCATTGGTTGAGTCGGGGTTTGTCAACAACCTTGGATTTGAAGTTCAACAGAACAACAAACAGGTCCGCAAGGATGCATACTGGTTTGGTGAGTCACAAAGCAGGGTAGTGATCAGTGTTTCTCCAATCAACCAACAAACAATTGAATCGGCCCTTCATGCCGCCAAGCAGCCTTTCGAACAATTGGGAATTGTCAAAGGTAAAGAGGTGGTAATCGACAGCGAAAATTGGGGTATGTTGAGCGGCTGGAGAAAGACGTACGATGAAAAAATTTCATCCTTGATGAAATAGACACAGACTGCTCCGATTTATCCACATCAACGATCATTTTTTCGCTGTGCCTCAAAATAATGGTAACTTCGTACGACCTCCGAAAGTTCCCCACTATCCCTTTCTGACGGTCTACATTTATGACCAAGTATATATTTGTTACCGGAGGCGTTACATCATCATTGGGTAAAGGAATTGTCGCTGCATCACTTGCAAAACTCTTGCAGGCCAGAGGCTTTAAGGTTACCATACAAAAATTCGACCCCTATATCAATGTGGATCCCGGTACCCTGAATCCATATGAACATGGTGAATGTTATGTAACGGAAGACGGCGCTGAGACCGATCTTGACTTGGGACATTATGAGAGATTCCTGAACATATTTACTACCCAGGCAAACAATGTAACCACGGGCAGGATTTATCAGTCTGTCATCAACAAAGAAAGAGAAGGTGCTTATCTCGGAAAAACTGTTCAGGTCATCCCCCATATCACCGATGAAATCAAACGGAGAATGCAGTTGCTTTCAGAATCCGGTTATGACATCATCATCACCGAAATCGGAGGTACGGTAGGCGACATAGAAAGTTTACCCTTCATTGAAGCTGTCCGTCAATTGCAATGGGAATTGCCGGAGGGTGATTGCCTTGTTGTGCATTTGACACTCGTCCCTTATTTGAAAGCAGCGAAAGAGCTCAAGACCAAACCAACGCAACACAGTGTGAAAATGATGAGTGAGAACGGCGTGCATCCAGATATCATTGTATGCAGAACAGAGCAACCGCTTTCAAATGAATTGAAATCCAAGATTGCGCTCTTTTGCAATGTCAAAACAGACTCTGTTATTGAAGCTGCTGATGCAAGCAGCATATATGAAGTACCGTTGTTGATGCAGGAACAGCATCTAGATGAAATCTGTCTAAAGAAATTGAACATAACCTGGTTCCCTGAACCTGATCTCAGTGCTTGGAAAGGATTTTTAACAAAATTGAAAAATCCAAAATCGACTGTAACAATCGGACTCATCGGTAAATACATTGAGTTGCAGGATGCATACAAGTCAATTCTGGAAGCTTTCATTCATGCTGGTGCCATGAACCAGGTCAAGGTCATAGTTCAGGATGTACACAGTGAGTCCATCAATAAAGAAAACATCGCTTCTAAACTGGGTGAGCTGGATGGTTTGCTTGTGGCACCCGGATTCGGACACAGGGGAATCGATGGTAAAATTTTAGCCGTGCAATATGCACGTGAAAACCAGTTGCCGTTTTTTGGTATTTGTTTGGGCATGCAGATGTCGGTTATAGAGTTTGCGAGAGACGTTGCCGGTATTTCAAACGCGCATTCCACTGAAATGGATCCCAATACAACTGATCCGGTTATTGATTTGATGGAAGAACAAAAATCCATCACCAACAAAGGCGGAACCATGCGTTTGGGCTCATACCCATGTAAATTGTCAAAGGATAGTTTGGCGTACAAGATTTATGGTACAGAGATGATTACCGAACGCCATCGTCACCGTTGGGAATTCAACAACAAATACTTGGATCAATTGAAGGCAGCCGGACTCAAACCGAGCGGCATCAATCCGGAAACAAACCTGGTTGAAATTGTCGAAATCCCATCACATCCATTCTTCATCGGCGTTCAATATCATCCGGAATTGAAGAGCACCGTCGAAAATCCACATCCCATTTTTGTGCATTTCATCAAGGCTGCCAAAGAGTTTGCTCAGCAAAAGGACAAGAAAGATAAGCTGGAAGGTCAGCTGAGCTGATCAGCCCTTCAACCAACATAAAACCTTAGCTTTGTCCTTCAATTTTAACAGAGATGAAATTTGATAAGAATTCTGTCATAGGCATCACTTTACTGGCTTTCCTGTTCATAGGTTATTTCTATTTTACACGTCAGGGTCAGATAGAATTGGAAGCCAAGCAAAAGCGCATGGCAGATTCACTTGCCGCACTGCAACCTCCAGCTGATAAAATTCCTGTTAACATCGATACGATTGGATCTCAAGCTGCTCCCATGCCAACAGCGGCTGTTGGATCAATGGTTCAAAAGGGAAATGCCGTTGAATCCACCCGTACTTTGGAAAATGAGCTTGTCAAAATAACTTTTACCAATAAGGGAGCAAGACCCAGTGCGGTGGAATTGAAAAAATACAAATCAGCCGACAGCACTGCGGTGCAGCTCATTGCATCCTCTTTCAATAAGATATCCTATCTCATCAACACCGCCAACAATGAAACAGCCTCCACAGATGATTTGTATTTTGAGGCAGGCGAGGCTACAAGGCAAGCAGATGGCTCATCATCCATTTCATTCTCTTTGCGTGATTCTAGTGGAAAGTCAATCGTCCACCAATACACGCTCAAGTCAAATGCGTATTCTCTTTTATGGGACTTGCAGGTAAAGGGAGCGGAGAAATTATTTACCCAAAACAAAATCAATTTGGTTTGGCAAGTGCAGGCCGACCAGCAGGAATTGGATATCCAAACAGAGAAAAGAGAAACACAACTCGGACTCTACGACGAGAATGGGTATGATTATTTTACCATGAGCGACGGACTCAATAAAAGTTGGGAGTCCGGATTGAAATGGTTGTCTATCAAACAAAAGTTTTTCAACACCACTTTGATAGCAGATCAGGGATTCAGTCATGTTGACATCAACTGCAAGATGCCGAATGATTCTTTGAAAATAGTTTCACAGTCCATTGCCAACATGCAGGTCAACCTCCCCGCAACATCTGCTACCAATTTGTCCTTTACCTATTTCATGGGACCCAATGACTATCAGATCCTCAAAGCACAAAACATTGAACTTGAAAACATTGTCAACCTCGGACAGGGGGTGTATGCATTTGTGAAGTACATCAACAGATGGATTGTGATGCCTGTTTTTGATTTTATACAGAAGTATGCGTTGAACTATGGACTGGCCATCGCATTGCTCACAATCTTTATCCGTTTGCTCACCTATCCGTTGATTTACTCTTCTTATGTAAGCGGTGCAAAAATGAAAGCACTGCGTCCCGAGTTGGATGCCATCAAAGCAAAATTTGAAGGCGATCAGCAGGCGTTCAGCATGGAGCAGATGAAACTCTACCGTTCTGCTGGTGTAAATCCATTGGGTGGTTGCATTCCGGGATTGATGCAGATCCCTATCTTCTTTGCACTATATGCCTACTTCAATGCAAACATTGATCTGCGCGGTGTTTCATTCTGGTGGTCAAAAGATTTGTCTTCATTTGATGCAGTTTTTAATTGGGACTTCAACATACCCGGATTGGGCAGCCACCTTTCTCTTTTCACGATTCTTGCAGTGGTTACCAACTTGCTCATTGCATTGTATAGCATGAACTCAACACCTGATCCTGGTAATCCGGCCTTGAAATACATGCCTTATATCTTCCCTGTGATGTTGTTGGGTATTTTCAACGGACTCCCTTCCGCATTGACCTGGTATTATACAGTTTCCAACATCATTACCTTGGTCATGCAATTTGCCATTCAAAATTATATCATCGATCATGGTAAAATTCTGGCTGAAATAGAAGCCAACAAGAAAAAGCCCAAAGAAAAATCCAAATGGCAGGAGCGGTTTGAGCAGATGCAGGAAACCCAAAAGAAAGTGAATGCCATGAAAGAAAAAACTTCAAAGAAAAAATAATGCGCATCCTGCTGTTGCTACTCGCATGGTTGATTTCAAGCATTGGCTACGGACAAAAATTTTTTTCCGAAGGCACCATCACCTATGCTGTTCATACAACAGTGGATGGAATATCAGTTGCAGATGGCGTGTACTCGGTTCAACAGATCAAGGGCTCATTCACGCGCGTTGAACTGAAGAGTCAACTTGGCAAAAACATCACCCTGTTCAACGCGCGTGATGAAGAGGGAGCCATTCTGCAGGAATACGGATCGCAAAAAATTATGATTCCAGTTACGAAAGAAAATCTTGAAGAACGCAATGTCAAATATCAAGGCATTGTATTTGCTGCCAGCACTGAATCCAAACAGATATTGGAATACAACTGCAACAAAGCAAGTGCTGTGTTGGCTGATGGTACAGTCATAGAAGCATTCTATTCCAAAGAATTGGTGACAGACAATCTGGGGATTGGATTTCAGTTCGGCAAGCTACCCGGACTCGCATTGGAATTCACATCCATTTCAGGCAACAGAGCTATAAAGTATATTGCAACTTCTATCAGCTTTGAGCCAGTGCCCATTCAAAATTTTGATATGCCCTCATCCGGATACAGAGTGATGAGCTTCGAGGAAAGCAAAAAAAAGAAGTAAGATTATTGTTGCGGTTTGGTTGGTGTTTTGAATTTATTCAAAACAACCCTGTTTTTGTAAGGAACTATGTAGGTGACGTTTCCTTTTTGATAGGTGATTACATTGTTGAACATCACCGTATTTCCATGTCTCTTGTAGCCAAATGCTTTGTTGTCTCTGTATGAAAAACCATCTCTCAAGGAAAGAGAAAGGTGTTTCTTCATATTGGAAAAATTGGACTTGGAAGATTTTGATTTCATCACGATGCCGTCAATGGCGTAGACGGTTGCAGAGATGGTCAAAACAAGGGTCAATGCACTGACAAGGCGCAGAAATTTGTTGAACGATATGTTGTGCGATTGCAACATGTTAACAAAATTAACATATTTAATTCATTTTGGTTCGCTTATTCGGTATGATTTACGAAATGGCAATGTTGATAAAAACTTATTCCCCTTACAGATTCAGAATCAAATCATTTTCAGTACATTAGGTAAAATCTCTTCATGAGCACGGGTCCGCATTTGCCTGAACAGGAAGACATCAAGGAGCTGCTCCACCTTTATGAAAAAATAAAGGCGGGCAAAGGGGGTGGTTTCCTCAGTGAGGAGTCATTTGAGCGCATCATTGACTATTTTGACGACCAGGATGCCCT
>VFQT010001802.1_pt1 | contig 24170 bp, 23 predicted proteins | sample 3512381 | NCBI WGS metagenome assembly VFQT01 (sample SAMN10412376, study PRJNA504923) | tailings metagenome | isolation source: Relicate 2 Philex TSF3 active mining site | place: Philippines: Tuba, Benguet | collected 2017-08-29
TCTGTAGACCGGTTCTGCGCCGCACGGAAACCCGGCATGAGCGACACAGGGATGCCATTCCCAGCTGTCCCCCTTGCAGATGGCGCCGCGCAATCGTATTTCAACGCGTTGCATGTCGACATGCCATGACCTCACGCCGGATGCCGTCGGCCTCTCGCGTGAGCCGCCGCGCCGCCCGATCGCGGTGCAGGAGCCCCAAGCGAGATGATCCGAAGTTCCCATTTTTCCGATATCGCCGCGGCCGTGCCGCGTCTCGACGGCGTGCCAGCTGGTGGGCGCGTCGTGGTTGCCATGTCGGGCGGCGTCGACTCCTCCGTCGTGGCGGGCGTGCTGAAGCATCAGGGCTACGATGTCGTCGGCATCACGCTACAGTTGTACGACCATGGCGCGGCGGTCCAGAAGCGCGGGGCCTGCTGTGCCGGCCAGGATATCCGTGATGCGCGGCGGGTGGCCGACACGCTGGGTATTCCACACTTCGTTTTCGACTACGAGAGCCGCTTCCGCACCGAGGTGATCGACCGTTTCGTCGACAGCTATCTGGCCGGCGAGACTCCCATTCCCTGCGTGCTGTGCAACCAGACGGTCAAATTCACCGATCTCCTCGCCGCCGCCCGCGAACTGGGAGCCGAAGCGCTGGCGACCGGCCATTACGTGGCGCGAGAGATCACCCCCTCGGGACCGGCGATGTTCCGCGCCGCCGACCCCGATCGCGACCAAAGCTATTTCCTCTTCGCCACGACTCGCGAACAGCTCGCGTATCTGCGTTTCCCCCTGGGAAAGCTTCACAAACCGGAGGTGCGCCGCCTCGCGGAGGCGCTGTCGCTGCCCGTTGCAGCCAAGCCCGACAGCCAGGACATCTGCTTCGTGCCTTCGGGCCGTTACGCCGACGTCATCGAGCGGTTGCGCCCCGGCGCGGTGGAACCGGGCGACATCGTCCTTGTCGATGGAACAGTGCTCGGACAACACGCGGGCATCGTCAACTTCACCATCGGTCAGCGCCGCGGGCTGGGCATCGCGCAGGGTGAGCCCCTGTTCGTGATACGGCTCGAGCCGGCGACCCGACGCGTGGTGGTCGGGCCACGCGACCTCTTGCAGACGCGCGAAATCCTGCTAAGGGAGGTAAATTGGCTGGACGACGTGCGCTTGGACGAGGCCTGCGCCGCCAGTCTGCTTGTGCATGCACGGGTCCGTTCGACGCGGCCGCCTCAAGAGGCGCGGCTGACGAGCAAGGACGGAAACGTTGTTGTGCAACTGCTGGCGGGGGAACCCGGTTTGGCCGCGGGTCAGGCTTGTGTTCTCTACTCCAGTGACGAACCGCATGCGCGTGTGCTCGGTGGGGGATGGATCGCCGGCACGCGGCAGTCGAGTGGGAAGACATCACAGCAAGGGCCCTCGGGGATTAACGTTAAACCGGTGGTTCGAGCACAGTAGGAAGTTGTCAACGACTTGGGGGAGATAACGGCCCGTCCGTTTCACCCGGCAAGCCCTGACCGTTGATATGAGACGAGGAGCGGGAGCGTTATGACGTCGATGTTGCGTTCCGGAGACCCGGACCGTTCACCCAAGGCCGGCGCCGGTTTTCCTTTGCGCGAGGCCAAGATGGACGAGCGCGCGGTCCGCAGCGCCTACCGTCGTTGGGCCCCTTTCTACGACAATACGTTCGGCCGCTTCACGACGGAGGGCCGGCGCCATGCCGTAGAAGTGATCAACAAGCGTAGGGGCAGCGTGTTGGAGGTCGGCGTCGGAACCGGTCTTTCCTTGCCGAGCTACCAGTCGCATCTGGAGATCGAGGGCATCGATCTCTCTCCGGAGATGCTCGAGAAAGCCCGGGAAAAGGTGGCGGCCGAGGGCCTCACCCACGTCAAGGGCCTGCACGAGATGGACGCGGGCGACCTCAAATTCGCCGACGAGAGCTTCGACACCGTCGTGGCGATGTATACCATCACGGTGGTGCCGGATCCCGACAAGGTCATGCGCGAGTTGGCACGTGTGTGCCGCACCGGCGGCCAGGTGATCCTCGTCAATCATTTCAGCCAGGAAGACGGAGTGCGCGGCTGGGTGGAACGGCGTATGGCCCCGTTCGGCGACAAGCTCGGCTGGCATCCCGTGTTCGACATGGCACGCGTGATGGTGTGCGACGACCTGAAGGTCGTGGACCGCAAGGCACTGCGTCCATGGGGGCTGTTCACCATGCTCTCGTTCGAGAAGGTGGCCTCGGTGTCGTAAGGCGCGCGTAGCCTTCAGTTCTCGAGGGTTGAACGGAGCGCATGCGCGCTCCGTTTGCGTTTTCGGCCCATCACAAGCGACTATGCCCGCTTTGCCGCTCTTGCGTGGTGTGGTCCGGCACGCTCGAGCACCGCCGTGCGACCGAGCGGTTCGCGTTTGATCTCCGTCGCGCACCCTCCTGCATCGTGCGCGATGCCGGACTTCGGAATTCATAAAGTTCTCGGATCTAACATCCGCGCGCGGACGGACCGTTTGCGCGCACCTCCTGGCGATCGTTGCCGTAACCGTTCCCATGTTCGCGCGTCCAGCAATTGGAGCCCTCGATGCGGCATATCGCAATGATCGTCCTGACAGCCGCCGCCATGGCGCCACTTTCCGATGCAGTCCATGCCAAGTCTTGCCCGCTCGACGCGCCGAAGGCGAGTTTGGCGTTGTGGCCGGAAGGTTTGCTGAAGAACGGAAAGACCCTGACCGGCCTGCACGCGTGCGGCAAGCTGCTGCGCTGCACCGGCCGCAAGGACGATCGGGATGGCCGGGTCTGTACGTGGTTGTGAGCCGCACCAAGACCAGGCGGAGTCCTCGCGATCGTCGTGCCGCACTACACGTCGATCCGGGGTACTGCCCGGCACCTCCCCTACGGCATCGTGACGATACGCGGATCGTTTTCCACCTCGCACTCCAGGCTCGGGTGGCCTAGTGTAGCGCGTCTGACGGTCGGCACCCGCTCGCGGCTTGGGCTGTTGACGAAACGTTAGATGCGATAGTTGCACTACAAACAATCACCTGCTCGTGTTCTTCATGGTTCCGACGTCTGCTCCCCGACGAAGAGCAAGGGGCTGCGAATGTATGAACCGGAGCCCTAGTGTTCGCCGCGATGCTCGGCGCTGCGCCCGGAGACGGCGAAGCCTCGAGCCCAGCATTCAAGACCGGGAGTGTGGAATGTCGATCAAGCTCGATGGCGAACTCGTTCTCGCGGGAGCCGGCAACATGGGAGGTGCCATGCTGGCCGGATGGCTGGACGGCGAGCTCGATCCCTCCCGCATCCTCGTGCAGGATCCCGCACCACCCGAGCCCATCCGTGCCCTCCTGGCCAAACATGGCATCGCCAGCACCGCCAAAGTGGATCTGGCGGGCAAGCCGCCGGCCGTGCTGCTGATGGCGGTGAAACCGCAGATCATGGAAGAGGTGTTCCCGCCACTCGCCAAGTTGGCCGGCCCCGATACGGTCGTGCTTTCGATTGCGGCCGGCAAGACGATCGCTTCTTTCGAACAGCATCTGGCAAAGGGTATCGCCGTGGTGCGCTCGATCCCCAACACGCCGGCCTCGGTCGGTCGCGGCATCACGGTGGCGGCGGCCAATGCCCACGTCACGCCAAGCCAGAAAGATCTCTGCGATGCCCTCCTGCGCGCTATCGGCGAAGTAGCCTGGGTCGACGACGAGGCGCTGATCGATCCCGTTACCGCGGTTTCCGGCTCCGGGCCGGCCTACGTGTTCTATCTCACGGAATGCCTGGCGGAGGCGGGCGTGAAGGCTGGGCTCGCGCCCGATCTCGCACACAAGCTTGCGCGCTGGACGGTCGCGGGTTCCGGCGAGTTGCTATTCCGGTCTGATCTTCCGGCGGAGCAATTGCGCAAGAACGTCACCTCGCCGAACGGCACAACCTATGCCGCGCTCCAGGTTCTCATGTCCGAAAACGGCCTTCAGCCCCTGATGACGGAGGCGATAGCGGCGGCGACCCGACGCTCGCGCGAACTTGCGAAGTAGCTGGGAGCACTTACATAAACGTTGGCGCGTCGCTTTGCGGCTCGTCCGCGCCGGTCTCCCACGGGTCGGGCGGTCGGTGCTGGACGAGACGCCCTGCCGTACCCTGCCACGACGGGTGCTCGGCGCGGCGTGGAGACGCGACCGGTGCAGGTTCGCCGTGAGCGTGGCTTTCGCGTCAGGCATCGTGGCGGGCCTGCTGTCCTGAACCAACGACGAGGCACTTTGAGAACCATGCTCGATCTGACAACGGACCAGGGGCGCATCGTCTCCGCAGCACTCGGCCTTGCGGCCGAGAAGTCCTGGGGAACCGTGACGCTCGCCGAGATCGCCGCGCGTGCGGGAACGACACTCGTCGCGCTCAAGCAGGATTTTTCGAGCAAGGGCGACATTCTCTCGGCCTTCGCCAAGCTCGTGGACGACGAAGTCCTGCGCCGTACACCACAGCGCACGCCGGATCAGTCGTCGCGTGACGCGTTGTTCGAAGTTCTGATGAGCCGCTTCGACGTGCTCGATCCCTATAAGCCGGCCCTGCGCTCCATCGCAAAGTCGGGCGCACCCGAGTTGCAGGTCGTCGGACAGGCGCTCTGCAGCCAGCGTTGGATGCTGGAAGCTGCGGGTATCAACTCCGGCGGGATCGAGGGCGCGGTGCGCACCGTGGGACTCACGGGTATCTATGCCTCCGTCGCACGCGCCTGGCTCGACGATGACGATCCCGGACAGGCCAAGACCATGGCCATTCTCGACCGCCGCCTGCGAACCGGACAGCGCACACTCGAAGGCCTGTCGAGCGTCGGGTCCACGGCTTGCCGGATGGGTTGTTCCGTGCTCAATGCGCTGGGGCGGCTTCGTGCCCGACCAGCGGCACCGGCTCGTCACGAGCCGCCGGGCGAGACGAGCGCACCGCCGGCGTGAGCGGTGCCCAGCTCCCGCCGACACGCCAGCAACGGGAGTTCGGGGACATCATGAGCGCGGACACGGAACCTGCGACGACCATTACGTTCGACGATTTCATGAAGGTCGACATACGTGTCGGCACCATCGTGGCTGCGGAACCTTTTCCGGAGGCTCGCAAGCCCGCGATCAAGCTGCGTATCGACTTCGGTCCTCGCATCGGCATCAAGAAGAGCTCTGCTCAGATCACACGGCACTATGCTCCCGACGCCCTCGTTGGGCGTCAGGTCATGGCGGTGGTCAACTTCCCGCCGCGGCAGATCGGCAAGTTCATGTCCGAGGTATTGACGCTCGGCGTGCCCTGTGGCGACGGCGAAGTGGTGTTGCTGGCGCCGAGCCAACCGGTCCCCGACGGCGGCCGCATGTATTGAACGGGCCGCGGCCGCCAGCGGGGCTTGCCAGCGATCAGCCGATTTCGAGCACGATTCGGCCGCGAACACGTCCCGCGAGGATTTCGGGCGCCAACGCCGGCGCGTCCGCGATCGGCCGGGTCACGCTCAAGGCATCGAGGAGGCCCTGATCGAGATCGCGGGCGAGCCTGTCCCACGCCTCGATGCGCTTCTTCTTCGGCGCCATCACACTGTCGATTCCCGCGAGCGTGACGCCGCGCAGGATGAACGGCGCCACGGATCCGGGCAGATCCATGCCCTGAGCCAGACCGCATGCTGCGACGCAACCCGCGTATTTCGTCATGGAGATAGCGTTGGCGAGTGTGGTGCTGCCGACTGCATCGACGACGCCGGCAAACCGCTCCTTGCCGAGAGCCCGCCCCGGTCCGGCGAGTTCCGCGCGGTCCATGATCTCCTTCGCGCCCAGCGCCTTGAGATAGTCGCTCTCGGTCGCGCGTCCGGTCGAAGCGATGACGTGATAGCCGAGCTTGGAGAGAATCGCGATGGCCACGCTGCCGACGCCACCGGCGGCACCGGTGACCAGAACCGGGCCTTTGTCCGGCGTCACCTCGTGCTTCTCAAGAGCGAGGATACACAGCATCGCGGTGTAGCCAGCCGTACCGATGGCCATCGCCTGCGCGGCGCTGATTCCCGCCGGCCTCTTGATCAGCCAGTCGCCTTTGACACGGGCGCGTTGCGCGTAGGCGCCGGTGTGTGTCTCACCGAGGCCCCAGCCATTCAAAATGACGGCGTCGCCTGGCTTGAACTCGGGGTTCGTGGATGTGAGCACGTCGCCGGCGAAGTCGATGCCGGGGATCATGGGCCAGCGGCGCACGACGGGCGCCTTGCCCGTGAGCGCGAGGCCGTCCTTGTAATTGATGGTGGAGTGACTGACCGCCACGGTCACATCCCCCTCCATGAGGTCTTCGTCCGTCAAATCGGTCCAGGCAAGGGACTGACCCTTGTCGGATTTGGTCAGCAGAAACCCCTTGAAGCTTTGCATTCGTTGCTCTCCTGGATGGCTTTGATGCATGGCTGCGGACTTAGCGCCCCTGCTCTGTGCTGTCGAGCGGCGCACCGCCGCGCCATGCCGATCACGGCAGGAAACAAATTTGTCACAATTGAGCCCAGTCCATCCGAACGGTCAATGGGGCCACAGGATCGCATTGTCGTGATCCCGCCAAGTCAAGACATCGGGCGGTCTCGTGACGACTCTTTGCCGATGCTGCCGCAATCAGACCTGCAACATGGCGATTGCATGAAAAATCACAGATCAACAAAAGATATATCAGACACTAATCTTCGCTTTATCCAATAATTACTGAAAAAGAAAAGACCCCTTCGGCACGTGCTATTGTTCGTCCACTTCGCGATGGCAAGTGAAGGCTTTCACAACGAAAGTAGAAGGCGCTCGTGTTGCAACTTTTTCTCTTGCCGAGCATCTTAACAAAGCCTTAAAGTTTGGGCCGTCCAGCCGGAAGATGCTGGAAAGTGGAACGGTGTGTGTCGCCCGAAAAGGAGGCGAGCATGGAAATGAGAATGACGATGAACTTGGCTGCCGCGGTTGTATCGCTGGCGCTCATTGCCGCCATCGTGCTCGGCATGGTCTGACGTCGCGCCCGTCACGCCGGAGCTCTCGCGCGCCCCATCGACAACCATCGCAAGGATACATGCCGCAACCCATCGGTTGCGGCTCTTTCTTTGCGCCTGGGCGATGGGACGCTATCGTTTGAGGTAGTACCCGAGCAGCGCACCCAGCATCGGGTACACGAAATGCATCGTGCGCAACGCAGGCAAGGCCGCGTCGATCGCCTGCATGGCGGGTTGCACCAGCGTAAGCGCGGCGGCGACGAGGCCCAGCACGATGCTCGCGACCAGAGTGCGGCCAGAGGGCGTGCGCACGTTCTTCAGGATCAGCGACCCAGAAAAACCTACGATCGTGATCACGAGCGCATACAGGGCGCCATCGACGAGGATGTCGTACGGGCGCAAGGCGAAAGTGGGCAGCGCGGCCTTAATGATCGGCGTCAGATACCAGGCGCATGCAATCTGAAGGACGAACAGAACGAGGCGCGGAAGCATGGGTGGCGTCTTCCCTGTTGTGGCACGTGATCGCGCGGCGCGCGGCTGCAACGAAACGCATCAATGCCGCCAAGGTAACATCTGATAATCTGTTCCGCGAGCCTCCGGCGCCAGGGTGCCGCGGCAGCAAGCACATGCCCCACCACGACCGCGCCATTCTGCCTATCACTTCCCCACACACGACATTGCGAGAGCACAGACCATGAACCTCACGCCGTATCCGGTCTCGGGAATCGCCCGAGTGGACGCCTACCTCGAGAACAGCTTTGCGGGTGTCATCGGGATGTCCTCGCGCATTGCCGCGGCCATCACTTGCGGCCTGCTCCGGTTTCAGTCGGAGCAGGGGCTCAGGGGACCCATCGGCGAGGTGGGCGCATTCGAGGGGCGTTATTTCATCGCGCTCGCACATGCGCTGCAAGCGGGCGAGCTGGCTCTCGGCATCGACGTCTTCACCTGGCCCGACGCGGATCTCATCCATCGCTTCGAAGCCAACTGCGCCAAGCATGGCGTCCCCGCCGCAGCGCGCGTCACGTGGAAGGCGGACACGAAAGACATGACGCCGGAGACCTTGCTGGCGAAGCTCGGCGGGAACAAGGCGCGCCTGTTCCATATCGACGGCGATCACCATCGCGCCTCGTTGGCCCACGACCTCGAACTCGTGACGCCCGTAATGGCCCCCGGCGGGCTGATCGTGCTCGATGACATCCTGCATCCGGGCTATCCGACGCTGATGGTCACGGTCCAGGAGTACCTCGACCGTCATCCAGACATGCGCGTTCTGTGCATCATCGATCGGGAATCGATCGTTTCAGCCACGAAGTTCGTTCTGTGCGAAAGAAGCTGGTTCCAACGCTACGAGGCGTTCCTGCTCGAAGCCTACAAGGCCAACATCTGGCCCATGGGCGCGGATTTCGAGCCGGACTGGTGCCTCGTCCTCTCGCGCGACACGCACTTGGCTGCCGTGCGCTAGCGGACAAAAAGCAGAGGCCGGGGAGTGGTCCCCGGCCTCGATGCGTTTCAGCAGAATTGGAGATCGAGCCGCGCTCAGGTCTTCATCTTTGGGTCGAGCCAGTCGCGCAGGCTGTCGCCGAAAAGATTGAAGGCGAACACCGCGAGCGTGATGGCCAACCCCGGGAACATGATCATCCACGGCGCGGCCTTGTAGAAGTCGGCGGACGTGCCGGTCAACATCAAGCCCCAGGCCGGGGTCGGCTCGGTCACGCCGAGCCCCAGGAATGACAAGCTGGCCTCGAGCAGGATCGCCTGGGCGATGAAGGCGGTAAGCATGATCAGATACGGCGCCACGATGTTCGGGAGGATGTGGCGCAGAATGATGCGCGGGTGGCTGTACCCGGCAGCCCGCGCCGCGTCGATGAACGGCATTTGTGCGATCGACAGCGTGGACGATCGCGCGATGCGGGCCATCTTGGGTACCATGGGCAGCGCGATGGCCACGATCAGGTTGAGATCGACGCCGAAAACGGCGTTACGACCCAGCACCGCCACCACCACCATCGCCAGCACGATGATGGGGAACGAGAGCATGACGTCGACGATCCGCTGAATGATGGTGTCGAGCTTGCCTCCGAAGTAGCCCGACGTCGCCCCGACGACGGCCCCGACGGTGCAGCCCACGAAGGCCGAAAGAATGCCGACGGCAAGCGCCGTTCGCGCGCCGTAGACGAGCCGCGAGAAGACGTCACGACCATACTGATCCGTGCCGAAAAGATGCTCGCTGCTGGGGCCGGTGAGCATCGCGGCGAAGTCGACGGCTTCCGGATCGTAAGGGGCGATCCAGTAGGCGCCCACCGCGAAGACGAAATAAACCAGGATGATCAGGAGGGCGACGAACCCCAGCGGCTGTGCCGTCATGAATGCGATGACGGGATTCTTGCGCTTGGGGATCGCCTCGGCGGGGAACGACGGAGATGCGGTGACTGCCATGATCTGCCTCTTCGGGCTTTTTCGGGGGGCGCGCTCAGTTCAGCCGGACACGGGGGTCGAGCCATCCGTAGAGGATGTCGACCACGAGATTGACCAGAACGAAGATGACCGCGATCAACAGCACGAGGCCCTGGATCAGGGTGAAGTCACCCCGCGTCGTCGCATCGACGAACAGCTTGCCGATGCCGTTGAGGTTGAAGACTTGCTCGGTCACGACGAGGCCGCCGATGAGGAAGGCGAACTCGAGGCCGACGACCGTCACCACGGGAAGCATCGCGTTCTTGAGAGCATGCCGCCGCGTGACCAGCTTCTCGAACACACCTTTCGCGCGCGCGGTGCGGATGTAATCCTCGCGCATCACTTCGAGCAGCGCCGAGCGCATCATGCGGGTGACGACGGCCGCATACCGGTATCCCACCGAGAGTGCCGGCCAGATCAACGCGGAAAGATTGGCGACGGGATCTTCGAAGATCGAGACATAGCCGATCTTCGGAAGCCAGTTGAAGAACGCAAGCAGCATCAGAATGATGAGCATGCCGAGCCAGAAACCGGGGATGGCCAGCCCCGATACAGCCAGTACCCGGACCGTGTTGTCTATCCAGCTATCCTTGTAGAGAGCGGATAACGTCCCCAGTGGCACGGCAATCAAGACGGCGATGATCGTCGCCATGATCGCGACCTGGAAAGAGACGGGGAAACGCTGCGCGATCTCGCGGCCTACAGATTCACCGGTCCACAGCGACTTGCCGAGATCCAGGCGCGTGAGGCCGATCATGTAGTCCTTGAACTGCACGATCATCGGCTTGTCGAGGCCCAGGCGCTTGCGCTCGGCTTCGATCGTTTCATCCGAGACGGCCGCGCCTTCAGCGCGCAGCTTCACCACGACAACGTCGCCGGGCATGACACGGATGAGGAAGAAGACCGCCACCGCCACACCGATCAGCGTCGGAATGACGAGCAGCAGACGGCGGATCAGGAAACTGAACATTGCGGCGTGACTTTCCTCTGAGCCGGACCGGCATCGTGACGGGGACGGACAGCTAGGCGGCGGGTGGGGCGCCGGCGAGCCGGCCCCCCACGACGCGTGGTTACTGATCAAGCCAGACGTTGACGAGATCGGTCGCGGTGAAGTGGTTGTTGTGGTGCTCCCAGTCCTTCACCTTCTTGTTGCGTACGATGATGCGCTGCCACCACATCAGCGGCGCGTTGTAGGCCTGCGTCAGCGCGTAGCTGTCGAGCTCGCGCGCCCACTTCATGCGCTCGGCGTCCGTGATCGCGCCAGCCTGCTTGTCGAAGAGCTCGTCGAGCTTCTTGTCGGTGTGGCCGGACGCGGACCGCGAGGACTTCTCCTTCGTCAGCAGCTTGTCGAACTGCGAAGACGGATCGTCCGCGAAATCGGAGATGAACTCCATGATCACGTCGAAGTTGCCCTGCTTCATCGCATCGAAGTAGAGCTTCGTCTCGAGCTGCACGTGCTCGACCTCGACACCGATCCGGCGCCACTGATCGATGAGGAACACCCCGCCCGGGGTGTAGGGCTCCGCGACGTTCCGGTTGACGAGACGGATCTTGAGCTTCTCGGCCCCGGCCTCCTTGAGGAGACGCTTGGCCTCGGCCCGCGACTTCTCGATGTCCTTGCCGAAGCCGGGCAGCTTGACGAGCTCGGATTCGGGCAGCGCCATCTCGAAGCCCGGCCGCATGAAGCCGCCGACGAACTTCAGCATGGAGATCTTCTGGAGGGCCTTCGATCCACCCCAACGATCCACCGCCATCGTGAGCGCCTGGCGGACGCGCACGTCGTCCAGCGGCTTTTTCTTGGCGTTGAACGTGAACATGAGGTTCGTGACCCAGGCGCCCTCGGTCACCAGAGCATTGTCCTTCATGCCGTCGACGATCTGGTCGCGCTCCTTGGGCGTGCGACCGCGGAACTCGCCGTCGAACTGGCCGCCGAGCATGCCCGGCACGACGCCGGCCGACTTCACGAAGTAGGCCTTGAAGCCATCGAGATAGGGCCGATCCTTGAGGAAGTAGCCGTCGAAGCGCTTACCCGTCCAGTGCGAGCCCTTGACGTACTCGACGAACTCGTAAGCTCCCGTGCCCAGGATCGTCTTCTCCGGGAACTTCGGGTCTTCCTTGAGCTTGGCCGCGCGATAGATGCAGTTCCAGGGCGACGCGAAGTTGGTCAGCTGAGACGCGTTCGGACGCTTCATCTTGAAGATGACGGTCGTGGCGTCCGGCGTCTCGATTGCGCCGATGTCCTGGAAAAGGGCACGCCGCGAGGAAATCACGCCCGGCGGCGGGCTGATGATGCGCTCGTAGCTCGCCTTGACATCTTCGGACGTCATGGGCGCGCCGTCGTGGAACTTGACGTTGTCGTGGAGCTTGAACGTGTAGGACAAGCCGTCCTTCGCTACCTCCCAAGACTTGGCGAGATCGCCAGCGATCTTGGCGTCGTTGGCGCCGCCCTGGAACTTCAGGAGCGTCGAGTAGTGGGGCCGGCCCGGATGAGCGAATGCGAACGTCGTCACCGCGTGGCAGTCGATGGTCGGCGGCTCGGCGACGACAGCGAAGTTGAGAATGCCGCCCCGCTTCTGTGCGGCAGCCGGGCCGGTGACGGCCACTGTCGCGAACGCGGCAGCGAGCACACCAGCGGTGCAAGTGAATCTATTCATTTCAGGCTTTGACCTCCCACGTCTTCAACTCACCAAGACAGTCGCTCCGCATGCCGCTCGCCGGGCGAACCCGCCAGATGGCAAGCGGAGCGTTCGATGCTTATTCGTCCAGCCAGACATCGACATGCGTCTGACCAGCGAAGTGGCTCGGCGGCAGATCCCAGCCCTTCACCTTCTTGTGGTTCACGACGATGCGCTGATACCACAACAACGGGAACGAATAAGCTTGGGTCAACGCACGCCGCTCGAAGTCGTTGACGAGCTTCATGCGCTTTTCCGGATCGACCTCCCGGGCCTGCGCCCTGAACAGGTCGTCCAGGATTTCGTCGCTGTGCCGCGCATAGCTGATGGCCGACGTCTTCTTGCTGAGCAACGTGTTGAACTGCGCCGAGGGATCGTCGGCGAAGTCGGAGATGTTGTTCACGGCGACGTCGAACTCACCCTTGCGCAGCGCATCGAAATAGAGCTTGGTTTCCAGCTCGACGTGCTCCGCCTTGACGCCGATACGGCGCCACTGATCGACGGCATAGATGCCGGCGGGCTGGAACGGTTGCCCGACCTGGCGATTGAGGAAGCGCAATTTGAGATCGGGAACCCCGGCCTCCTTCAGCAGCCGGCGCGCCTCGGCCCGCGACTTCTCGATATCACGCCAGTAACCGGGCATCTTCTCGAGCTCGGGCATGGGCAGCGACCAAGGTGCCCCGGGCCGGAACGTGCCGCTCACGCCCTTGATCAGCGAGATCTTGGCGAGATTTTCGCTTCCACCCCACCGGTCGATGGCAAGCGAGAGCGCCTGGCGCACGCGCACGTCGTCGAAGGGCTTGCGCTCGTTGTTGACGATCAGGTTGATATTGGTGATCCACGGCCCTTCCATCACCGACGCGTTGTCACCCATGGCCTGCACGAGGCGGTCACGCTCGGCCGGCGTGCGACCACGGAACTCGGCATCGAACTGGCCGCCCTGGATGCCAGCGACAACGGCCGCGCCTTTCACGAGGTAGGCCTTGTAGCCGTCGAGGTAGGGGCGATCCTTGATGAAGTACTTGTCGAAGCGCTTGCCGACCCAGTGTGACCCCTTCACGTACTCGACGAACTCGAAGGCGCCTGTACCCATCGGCCGTTTCGAGGGGTACTGCTGATCCTTGGCAAGCGCCGCGGCGCTATAGACGCAGTTGAATGGCGAGGCGAACTGCAACAGGAGGGACATGTTCACCTCCTTGAGCTTGAACACCACGGTATGCGCGTCGGGTGTCTCGATCGTATCGATCGCGGCGTGCAACGCCTTGCGGGCGGAGATCACGCCCTCCGGCGGGTTGCGGATACGATCGTAAGTCGCCTTGATATCGGCCGACGTGAAATCGCTGCCGTCGTGAAACTTCACACCCTTGCGCAGCTTGAACGTGTAGGTGAGGCCGTCCTTGGATAATTCGTAGCTCTCGGCGAGGTCGCCGACGATCTTGGTATTGTCGTGCGGCCCGGTAAGCTTGAGCAGCGTCGAATAGTGCGGCGCCACCGGGTGCAGCGTCGCGAAAGTCGTGGTTCCATGGCAGTCGCTCGTCGGCAACTCCGCCACCACCGCGTAATTCAAGATGCCGCCGCGCTTCGGCGTCTGCGCCGCAGCGTGAGAAATCGAACCGACCGTGGCGAGCAGCAACGATGCCAGGCCGTAACCGACTTGCTTGCTCAATGGGACCTCCCCGTACTTCCCCGCGGCCCCCTGGCCGCGGCGGAAACCGTTATGCATGAATGCATGCCACGAAGTGACCGGTCGCCAGCTCCCGAGTTTCGGGCACGGCTTTCTTGCAGTCCTCCGTCGCCAGAGGACAGCGCGGATGGAACACGCAACCCGACGGCGGATTGAGGGGGCTCGGCAGCTCACCCTTGATGATGCTGCGCGGCCGCGTGCGTTCGATCACGGGATCGGGGATCGGCGCGGCGGCGAGCAGAGCCTGCGTGTAGGGATGCTTCGGGTTCGCGAACAACTCCTCGGCATCGGCGAGTTCGACGATGCGACCGAGGTACATGACCGCCACGCGGCTGGAGATATGGCGCACCACCGCCAGATCGTGCGCGATGAAAAGGTAGGTGAGCCCGAGCTGCTGCTGGAGGTTCTCCAGAAGATTGATCACCTGTCCCTGGATCGACACGTCGAGCGCGGACACCGCCTCGTCGCAAACGATCACGCGCGGCTCGACGGCGAGAGCCCGGGCGATTCCGACACGCTGGCGCTGGCCGCCCGAAAGCTCGTGCGGATAGCGCAGCGCCATGTACGGGAACAATCCGACGAGTTGCAGCAGCTCCGCCACGCGCGCGTCGATCTGGTCCTTTGGCCGGATGCCGTGCACGAGCATCGGTTCGCCGATGATCTGCCCGACGGTCATGCGAGGATTGAGCGACGAGTAGGGATCCTGGAAGATCACCTGCATTTTCTTCCGGACGTCGGTCATCTGCTTGCGGCCGAGCGGCGCAAGGTCCGTTCCCTCGAAGACGATCTCGCCGGCAGTGGGATCTTCGAGGCGAAGCACGAGACGCCCCAACGTGGATTTGCCGCATCCCGATTCACCGACGAGGCCGACCGTCTCGCCCTGCCGGATGGCCAGCGACACGTCGTTGACGGCGCGCACGAGCTTCTTGGCGCCGCGCAGGAATCCGCCACCGACTTCGAAATGCTTGGTTGCGTGTCGAATATCGAGAACCGGTTGTGCCGTCGCGAATGAGGTTTCTTCCTTACTCACGCCGTCGGCGGTGTCGTCGCGATCGATCGTTTCGATCTCACCCACGCGATGGCAGGCGACGAGGTGACCACTTTCCGCCTCTGACAGTGCCGGCACGCTCCGACACGCGTCGATCGCAAAGCGGCACCGCGGCGCGAACCGGCAGCCGTCCGGTGGATTGAGGAGGTTGGGCGGCGCTCCCTCGATGGTGGCAAGCGTCGCGGAGCGGCCACGATCCAAGCGCGGAACGGCCGACAGGAGGCCGCGCGCATAGGGATGAAGCGGCCGGCCGAAGACGGTCTCCGCGGTGCCGCTCTCGACGAGACGCGCGGCGTACATCACGTTCACGCGGTCCGCATAGCGCGCGACGATGCCGAGGTTGTGCGTGATGATGATCACCGCCACGCCGAGCCGGCGCGAGAGATCCTTCATCAACTCCAGGATCTGCGCCTGAATCGTCACGTCGAGGGCGGTCGTCGGCTCGTCGGCGATCAGCAGCTTGGGGTTACAGGCCAAGCCGATGGCGATCATGACGCGCTGGCGCATGCCGCCGGAGAGCTGGTGCGGATACTGGGCTAGTCGGCTCTGGGGATCGGTGATGCCCACGAGCGTGAGGAGTTCGATGGCGCGCTCGGTGGCTTCCGCGTCCGTCATCCCCATGTGAATGAGGAGCGGCTCCTTGATCTGAAGGCCGATCGTGAGGACCGGGTTCAGCGAGGTCATCGGCTCCTGGAAGATCATGGAGACGTCGCGCCCGCGGATCTGGCGCATCTCCTCGTCGCTGAGGCCGAGGAGCGAGCGGCCTTCGAAGCGGATGTCACCCGCTATGATACGAGCCGTGTTGGGCGGCAGCAGGCGCATGATGGCCAGCGCCGACACGGATTTGCCGGACCCGGACTCGCCGACGATCGCAACCATCTCGCCGGCGTGCACGGCATAGCTCAGCCCTTCGACCGCGCGCACGGTACCGTGCGACGTGACGAAATGGACATGAAGGCCATCGATCTCGAGGACCGGCTGGGCTCCCGCAGCGGGAGCGGCTCGCGCACCCACGACGGATTGCGCCGAACTTGCGGCTGGCAGACCGTGCTGCAACGTCGTCTCCTCCCTTGGCTGCCCGTTTCCGTCGGGCAGGGTGCCGTTGCCTTTCATGGCAATCTTCGGACGGCAAAGACGTAGCTAAACAACCTTTGCGCCAAGGGCAAGTGGCGCAAAGAATTTTTCGCCGTCTTACCGGTTGTCCACGTGGTTTGCTTTACCGCTTGCCGGGTTGTCGGGCATTTCCCCTTGCAGCAGCCTCGGTTACCGTTGCGGGATGCCGACGACGGCGACCAGAAACCTAGTCGAGAGGGCTTCGAACCATGACATCGCCACATCCAGCCGCAGGTCGTACCGCACGGGGCCTCGCCTACGAGATCGCGGATCTCCGTGCACCTTGGGCGAGGAGCGGCCGTCCGATCGTTTTCCACCACGGGATCGGAACGAACCGCGACATCTGGGCGGGTTGGCTGCCGGCACTCGCCGGACGGCGAACCTGCGTGCGCTTCGACACGCGCGGCTACGGACAATCGCCGCTGCCGCCGGCGGACCATCGCTTCACGATGGACGAACTCGTCGACGACCTCCTGGAGGTGATGGCGATCGCAGGCCCCGGCCCCGTGCATCTCGTCGGTGAGAGCCTCGGCGGCACGGTCGTGTTGGCGACGGCCGCGCGACATCCCGACAAAGTCGCCTCCGCCACCGTTTCGAACACGGCCTTCAAAGGCGCCGGCATCCAGTACGTCAAGGGCTGGCGCGACGATTTCCGCCGCAAGGGCGTGAAGGCCTGGAGCCGTGACATGATGGAGCGCCGTTTCGTGGCCGGCGCCCTGGACGAGGCGCAGCGTTCCTGGTTCGAGGCCGAGCAGGACAAATCACCCGAGCACGTGACGGTCGGCCTTGGCGAGATGCTTGCGGGTGCGGATCTCACGAAGGAGTTGGCCCGCATCACCGCGCCGCTCATGATCCTGATGCCCGATCGCAGCCCCTTCGTGACGGCACGCATGGGCGCCGATCTCGCCGAGCACGTGACGCAGGCCGAACTCGTGATGTTCCCGGGCGTGCGGCACGGTCTGCCGTTCAGCCACGCCGGTGAATGCGCGCAGCGGCTCGCCACCTTCCTCGACCGCGCCGAGCGCGGCGAGACTGGCCGGGCGCATATTCCGCGCCACTGAGACACAACGAACAGCAAGACCTGGGGGACGCCGCATATGCAAAACAAATGGCTGAGATCGACCGAGCACCTGACGTTCGACGTCCGACAAGGCGTCGCCTGGGTTACGCTCAACCGTCCGGAAAAGCGAAATGCTCTGAACCGAACGCTTTTGCGCGAGTTGCGGGAGGCGATGCTCGAGGCCGACGACCGCCGCGACGTCCACTGCGTCGTGCTGCGCGGTGCGGGCAAGGATTTCTGCTCGGGCTACGACATGTCGGGACCGGGAACACCACCGGCACAGGCCGCGGGCGCGCCGCCGCCCGCGCTCGACTACGACCCCGCACGCTATCGGCAGGGCGCCGCCACGCTTGCCGACGACATCTGGCGCCTCGAACGCAACGGCATGGACATCCTCACCATCTTCGACCTGCACAAACCGGTCATCGCCATGGTGCATGGTCACTGCGTGGCAGGGGGCACGGATCTAGCGCTGATGTGCGACATCGTCATCGCGGCCCGGGACGCCCGCATCGGCTTTCCCGCGGTGCGATCGCAGGGCACGCCGCCCATGCACATGTGGCTCTATAACGTGGGACCGCAGTGGGCAAAGCGCATGCTGCTCACGGGCGATATCCTCACGGGCCGCGAAGCGGCAAAGATCGGGCTCGTTCTCAAGGCCGTGTCACCCGACCGACTGGAGGACGAGGTGCGCGGGCTCGCCGAGCGGATGGCGATGATCGACCCCGACATGCTCGCCGCCAACAAGCGCATCGTAAACATGGGGATGGAACTGATGGGCGCGCGCACGCTGCAACGGTTCGCGGCGGAAACGGACGCCCGCTCGCACCAGGCCGCGTCCGCCCGCGCCTTCAACGAGACGGCCCGCGCGCAGGGGCTCTCCCGCGCCTTCAAGCTCCGCGATGCCCCGTTCGGCAATCCCGTCATCAAACTCGACGACGAGGACTGAGCTCCATGTTCCATACCGTTGTCTGCGATCTCTTGGGCATTCGTGTTCCCATCCTGCAGGGTGCGATGCAGGGCGGTGGCGGTGTCGCGCTCGTCGCCGCCGTCTCGGAGGCGGGGGGGCTCGGCGTGCTGCCGACATTCCAGGGCACCGATAAGGAGCTGCGCGACGATATCGCCGCCGTGCGGGCACTGACGCAGCGCCCGTTCGGCGTGAACATCATGCCGATGGGGCGCGGCATAACGGAACGGTGCGTCGCGACCTGTATCGACCTGGGCGTGCCCGTCGTCACGACGGGACGCGCCGATCCCGGCGAGCACGCCGTCGCCAAGCTCAAGGCCGCGGGCATCAAGGTCGTCTCCGTCATTCCGTCCGTCGCGCATGCCCGGCGCATGGAGGCGGAAGGCGTGGACGCCGTCGTCGCCTCCGGGACGGAGGCCGGCGGGCATGTCGGCACGGTCGCAACGCTGCCGCTGGTGCCCATGGTCGTCGATGCCGTGAAGATACCCGTGCTGGCCGCCGGCGGCATCGGCGACGGCCGCGGCTTCCTGGCCGCCCTCGCGCTCGGGGCAACCGGCATCCAGATGGGAACGCGCTTCATGGCGACGAAGGAAAGCGATCTGAACCCCTGGGGGGTCCAGCGTCTCCTCGAGATGGCCGAGACGGATACCATCGTCACCAAGGCGATGACGGGAGCCCCGGTCCGATCCATCCGCACGCCCGAAAACGCCGCTTACGAGGAGGCGCTTGCCGCGCGCGGTACGCCGGAGAGCGAGTTGGTAGAGCTGAAGCGCCGCGTGCGCGCCTCGCGCAATACCGCCAACTACGAGGAGCGTCGCCAGTCTGCGGCGGGACAGATCGCTGGAATGATCCGCGACGTTCCGAGCGTGGCGGAGCTGATCGAGCGAATCCTGCGGGAGGCGGCGACACTCGCTGACGGGATGCCCGCCTTGGCGCGTCGCTGAACGTCAGAGCCGGCAGCGCGGGATCCTGCGGGCGCGTGCTGGTTCTTGACCCTCCTGGGTCCCGCGCCTACCGTCCGCCCGAATTCGACGCTGAGCCTTTGACGAGGAGACACCCCGTGGCGCGCAACTACCTGAAGAAAGCGACCGCCCCCATCCAGAAGCGCCGCGCGGAGGTGGAGGCGACTGTTCGACGCATGCTCGACGACATCGCGGAGAACCGCGACGATGCGATCCGGCGCTATGCGCACGACCTCGACAAATGGACCGGGGAGTTCCGTGTCGGCCAAGCCGAGATCGAGGCGAAGTCGAAGTCTCTTTCCAAGGTCTTCAAGGAAGACTTCGCGATCTGCCACCGCAACGTCACGGAGTTCGCCAAGCGGCAGAAGGCGAGCATCGAGGCGTTCGAAGTCGAGCTACAGCCGGGTGCCGTACTCGGCCAGAAGCTCATCCCCATCGGCACGGTCGGCTGCTACGTGCCCGGCGGCAAATATCCGCTGATCTCGGCGGCCTTGATGAGCGTGGGCACGGCCAAGGTGGCTGGCGTGGGCCATATCTCGGCCTGCGCGCCGCCGCGCGGCGTCGACGGTATCTATCCGCAAACGCTTTATGCGCTGGCCCAATCGGGCGCCGACGAAATCTACTGCGTGGGCGGCGTGCAGGCGATGGCCGCGATGGCCTACGGGTGCCTGGGCATGCCGGCAGCGGACATGATCACGGGACCGGGCAACGCCTTCGTCGCGGAAGCGAAGCGCCAGCTCTACGGAATCTCCGGCATCGATCTGCTCGCCGGCCCCACCGAAATCCTGATCATTGCCGACGATACCGCCGATCCCTTCATGGTCGCGACCGACCTTTTGGGCCAGGCCGAACACGGCCCCGACAGCCCCGCGTGGCTCGTGACCACGTCGCGCAAGCTCGGCGAGGCCGTGATCAAGGAGGTGGAGCGGCAGCTGCTGACGCTCGAAACCCGCGAAAACGCGGGCAAGGCCTGGGCCGACTACGGCGAGGTCGTTGTCGTCGACAGCGACGACGAGGCGATCGCAGTATCCGACGCCTACGCGCCCGAGCATCTGGAGATCCAGACCGGCCGCGACGACTACTATCTCGAGAAGCTGCGCAACTACGGCTCGCTCTTCATCGGCGAGGCTTCGACAGTGGCCTACGGCGACAAGGGGGTGGGCACGAACCATACCCTGCCGACGGGTAAGGCGGCGCGCTACACGGGTGGGCTATCGGTGCACAAGTTCACGAAGGTCGTGACCTACGAGCGGCTGACGCGGCGCGCGTCCCGCGAGATGGGGCCCATCATCTCGCGCGTGTGTCGAGAGGAAGGCATGATCGCCCACGCCATCACCGGCGAGGTCCGCGTGAAGCGCTACGAGGGGGCGAATTGATGGGCGCGGGACATCCCGTCTTCGTCTACGGCACGCTCAAGCGCGGATTCCCGAACCACAAGTTCCTCGACGGCGCGCGGCTTCTCGGCCCCGCGCGAACCGTCGCGTCCTATCCGATGCTCGTTCAAGGCCGGTATTTCTCTCCCGCTCTGCTGCCGGAAGCCGGCAGCGGCCATCGTATCATGGGCGAATTGTGGGAGGTGGACGACGCCAAGCTCGCCGAACTCGACGGTCTGGAAACAACGCATTTGCCGACCGGCTACATCCGCGAGATGATCGACATCGAGCGGGATGGCGTGCGCGAGCGTGCATGGACCTATTTCAAACCACGTGACCGCGTGACAATCGTGCACTCCGAGCCGCTCGCCGACTACCAGGACCGCCGCTACGTGCCATCGTGGGAGCGGCGCTGACAGGGAGGACCGCGCCATGCCTGGCCCCGTGCATTTCGACAGCGCCATCGGAGCCGAATTCCTGCGTTATGCGCGGTTGGTGGCGGCGCGCGGCTATATTCACAACACGCTCGGCAACATGGCTGTGCGCGCACCCCATCCCGACCACGCGCACGGCGTCGCTTATACGAAGCACGCGGGCGTTTCGCTCGAGGAGATGGGCGTCGAGAATATCGTCGTTACGGAGATCCCGACCAGCCGGCTGCTCTACGGATCGCGCGTGACCAGCATCGGGCACAATCTCAATCGCGAGATCCTGAGGCTCAGGCCCGACATCAATGCGGTGATCCACGTCCACGACGACGCGTCGATCGCATTCTTCGGCGCGGGTTACCGCGAGGTCCGCGTGCTGTCCCTGGACATGCCCTTCATTCTCGGCAAGGCCCCCTATTACGTCGCCGCGCACGTCGATGTGGAAGCGGACGTCGGCCCGGTGAAGGATTTCATCCAGGACACCAATCTCGTCGTCCTCGTGGGGCATGGCCTGACATCGCTCGGCCGCACGCTGTCGGAAGCCTATCACCGGCTCAACTCGTTCACGGCGGAGGTTCGCCGCAACATCGAGGCGGAAAAGCTCTCCGCGATCACCGGCCAGGCACCGGCCTATCGCAGCCGCGCCGAAATCGAGACCATGCACCGCCACGCCGACGCGATCATCAATCCGACGCGTGCCGAGAACGTCATGCAGGACATGCCCGGCACGACGGCGCCCGGCGCCGCGAACTCACGACACAACGACAACGAATGACCGGGAGACACGTCCAATGTCCACCAGCAGCACGAAGCCCGTCCTCGCCCTCGCGATGGGCGATCCCTGCGGTATCAGCTCCGAATTGACGGCAAAGTTGCTCGCCGACCCGGAAGCGATGGCGGCAGCGCATTACGTCGTGATCGGTGACCGCCGCGTGCTGGCGGACGGCGAGGCCGTGGCCAACGTGACGGCGACGGTTGCGTCTTGGACACCGGGCACGCCACTCGCCGTGGGCGACACGCCCGTGTTCGTCGATCTCGGACATCTCGATCCCGCTCAGGTCCAGCGCGGCGTCGCCTCCCGGACGGGCGGGCTCTTCGCCATCACCAACTTCCGCACGGCGCTGCGCGCGTCGGCGGCTGGCGCGACGGACGCCACCACGTTCACGCCCTTCAACAAGGCCGCGATGAAGATGGCGACGGGTGACTACGAGGACGAGATCGCCGTCATCACGGAGGAGACGGGCGCCACGAGCCATGGCCGCGAGTTCAACATCCTCGGCAATCTGTGGAACGCCCGCGTGACGAGCCACATCCCGCTCAAGGACGTGTCGCAGCACCTCACCATCGAAGCGATCACCAACGCTCTGGTGCTTACGGATCGCAGCTTGCGCGAAGCGGGTTTCGCAACCCCCCGCATTGCGGTGGCGGCCCTCAACCCGCATGCGGGCGAGGGCGGCAACTTCGGCCGCGAGGAGATCGACGTCATCGAGCCGGCCGTGAAGGCCGCGCAAGCGCGCGGCGTCGCCTGCGCGGGACCTTTCCCCTCCGACACCGTCTTCGTCCGCGCCCGGCGCGGCGACTACGACGCGGTGCAGACGATGTTCCACGACCAAGGCCAGATCGCCATGAAACTCATGGGCTTCGAGGCCGGGGTCACGCTGATCGGCGGCTACGGTTTCCCGGTCTGCACGCCGGCGCATGGCACAGCCTACGACATCGCCGGCAAGGGGGTCGCGAACCTCGGGGCGGCGCGCAATGCGCTGCTGATCGCGGCGCGCATGGCGAAGCCGCGCTCTCTCGATGCGGCCGAGCGCGGACGGCTGATGACCGCGATCGTCGCCCGCGCTGTCCCGGAGGCAGCGTGATTGCGCCATGACCGACGCGGAACTTCCCATCATTGACGCCCATCACCACTTCTGGGATCTGTCGCTGCGGGCGCAGCCATGGCTCACGACGCCACCGTGGCTGCCGTTCCGCTATGGCGACTACGGCGCGATCCGCAACGACTTCATGCTGGCCGACTACGAGCGCATCACGGCCGGCCACAACGTCGTCGCCACCGTGACGATGGAGGCGGAGTGGGACGAGCACCGCCTTCTCGAGGAGACGGCGTGGACGGAGCGCCTGCATCGTGCAACGCCACGGTTTCCGGCGGCACATGTGGCGCGAACGTTCCTGCATTCGGCCGGCGCTCCCGATGAGATCGCCAAGCAGGCGTCACACGCGTTCGTGAAGGGCATCCGCCACAAGCCGGCGGCCGCGGTTGCCCCCGATTGCATCGAAAAGGGTGCACCCGGCGGCATGACGGACCCGGCTTGGCGTCGCGGTTATGCGGCGTTGCACGCCAACGGCCTGCATTTCGAGTTGCAGGCACCCTGGTGGCATGTCGACGAATTGCTGGACCTAGTCTCTGCACAACCTGAAACGCAGGTGGTCGTCAATCACGCTTTTCTGCCGGCCGACCGTTCGCCAGAGGCCCTTGCGGGCTGGCGCACGGCGTTGCGCAAGGCAGCGGAAGCTCCGCAGATCTCCATGAAGATCTCAGGCTTCGGTCTCACCGGCGGAGGCTGGCCCTACGCGCAGCAACGGCCGATCATCGAGACGTTGATCGAGACTTTTGGCGTCGCGCGCTGCCTGTTCGCTTCGAACTTCCCCGTCGACGGTCTCACGGCTTCCTTCGATACCATCTACAGCGGCTACAAGGCCGCGACGCGCGCGTTGCCACTCGCCGACCGGCTGGCGCTATTCCACGACAATGCCATCCGCATCTACCGCCTGGACCTGCCCAAAGCGAACGCCTGAGGACATCCCCATGCGCATCATCGACCTGTCGATGCCGATCCGGAACGATCATCCGCGCTGGTCGACGGAGGTGTCTTTCACCGGGGACCTGGCGAAGGGCGACAGTTCGCGGGTGACGTGGCTACGCGTGTCGTGCCACGCCTTCACCCACGTCGATGCCCGCCGCCACATGTTTCTCGACGGCACCACGATCGAGGCGACGCCCCTAGACGATCTCGTCGGGCGCTGTGCCGTCATCGATCTCATGGACATCGCGCCCAACGAAGCGATCGGTCCCGAGCGGCTGGCACCTCGCGCCGGGCATCTGAAGCGGGGCGGCATGGCTCTGTTCAAGAGCGGATGGGACCGGCATCGCTCGCCCTACAGCCGCGAGTTCTGGCTCGATGCGCCCTATTTGACGCGGGAGTCCGCGCACTGGCTGAAAGACACGGGGATCCGCACCATCGCCTACGACTTCCCGCAGGACTGGCCGATCCGGCTTTCGCTCACCGGCGGCAAGAGCACGCTCGAGGAGAAGGTCACGCACGATATCCTGCTGCGCAACGGCGTGCATATGATCGAGTACGTGGCCAACACCGCTCAGCTGCGGGAGAGCGAGGTGTTTCTCTCCGCAGCGCCCTTGAACATCCCGGGCGGCGATGGCGCGCCGGCTGCCTTCCAATGGCTGGTGACTGGGCAGTGATG
>VFQT010001803.1_pt1 | contig 24143 bp, 20 predicted proteins | sample 3512381 | NCBI WGS metagenome assembly VFQT01 (sample SAMN10412376, study PRJNA504923) | tailings metagenome | isolation source: Relicate 2 Philex TSF3 active mining site | place: Philippines: Tuba, Benguet | collected 2017-08-29
GTACCTGCCGGGTGAATAAGTGCCTAGCAGGATGCGCACTTCAAATTGCTGAAAGACATTATCGCATTGGATGTCTGGATTCACCAAACTATAGACCTCGATGAAAACATTGAAATTTTCGTCAGGTGGAGGAATCTCCACCCGCAATTCGTTACAAACACTGGGCATGTAGCCGATCAGACCAAGAGCGGTCCGCGGCGGAGAATAGTCATAGATCTCAGCCAGATCGACAGAAGTAATGGTCACTGTGGCGATCTGCTGTCCAATATCCTCCAGCTTCGGTTCGTATGGATTTTCATCTGGGGTGATGCGATATGGTGGCAAGGCAGTAGGCGTGGGTTCAGGCGTGGGGGCAACCGTGCAACTACTCAGGAGAAAAATCGTCAACAGCGAAAATAATTGTTTCATTTTTCCAATGCCTTTTCCACCGCTGCAATGGCATGGATTCTAGTCGTAGGAAATAGCGGAGCCGAACTATCACCATCCTTGATGAGCAATTCGATCTCAGTGCAACCTAAAATGATTCCTTCTGCGCCCTTCGCCAGCAAATCATTCATGATGCGTTGATATTCAGTCCGCGACGCATCCACGATCTTGCCAAGCACCAACTCTTCATAAATAACGCGATGGATGATATCGCGGTCCGTTTTTTCAGGGATAAGCACATCCAAACCAAAGTTATTGATCAGCCTGCCTTTGTAAAAATCATGTTCCATTGTGAAACGCGTGCCGAGCAACCCGATGCGCTTGATTCCAGACGCAATAATTTTCTCAGCTGTGGCGTCGGCAATGTGCAGGAAAGGGATATTGACATTCGCAATGATCTGGTCGGCAAGTTTGTGCATGGTGTTCGTACACAGCACAATAAGATCCGCTCCGCCGCGTTCGAGGTCTTGCGCACACTTCACCAGAATTTGCCCGGCTTCATCCCAACGGTCTTCATGCTGCAGTTTTTCGATCTCAGCAAAATCCACAGACACCATCATGCTTTTTGCCGAATGCAGTCCGCCTAGCTTTTCTTTTGCCGTCTCATTGATGATGCGGTAATACTCAATGGATGACTCCCAGCTCATCCCGCCGATCAAACCGATGGTTTTCATGAATGGACCTTCCTGAATGCAGAGTCTTCAAAAAACTTATTTGCGACGACGTACACACCGCTTCCTTCCACGGCGACAGTTGAATCGGGCAACATGATTTTTCCTGCGCTGATAATTTTTCTTTCCCCCACGTCGGTGATGCGGGCTTCCGCTAGCAGAGGTGTGTGGAGCGGCAGCGGCTTGCGGTAGTTGATATTGATATTTGCCGCCAGAACTTTGTGCCCTGCTGCCCAAACGACTAATCCCATCACTTCATCCAATATCGCGGCAGATGCTCCGCCGTGTGCATGCCCAGGCGGACCTTGATGTGCTTCGTTCAATGTGAACTCCGAGGTCAGTCTTCCATCTTCCTCTACAAACATCGTAATTCCAATGGATTGCGGGTTCTCACTTCCGCACACAAAGCATGGACCATGGGTGGGTACTTTTCTTCTCATACCATCAATTTAACCACAAAGGTTTTTTCTGTGCCCTTTGACTTTCACCATTCACCCTGATTTCTCTTTCATGCTAGAATCGTCTTATGCTGATCCGTGTCAAAATGATCGCCAATTATCGTGATGCCCTTCCACCCGGGCACAAACATGGTGTCGTTGAATTGGATGTTCCCGAAGGAACAACGGTCTACGATGCCATTTCACGCTTTGACATTCCTCTCAATGACGAAAGTGTCATCGTTTTGAACGGTCTGACCGTGGATATGGATACCCCTCTGAAAGAGGGTGACATGGTCACAGCATTTTCCGCGATCGCTGGCGGATAGTTTTCACTATAAGGGTCTCAAAGGGCTAGAAGGAAGACCTTTGGCTTTCGACCTTCGACGTTTTTCATCCTTCACATTTCATCCTTCATCCTTTCAAAGGAGTTCCCATGTACGGCTGGCACCTCAGAATCCTGCGCGTAAACCTCACTACTCGAAAAGTCACCACTGAAGATGTAGACCCCAAAATTGCCCGCGACTACCTCGGCGGGCGTGGCTGGGCGATCCATTACATGTATAAAGAAATGGACCCCGCCGTTGACCCGCTTTCGCCGGAGAACATGCTTATTTTTGCCACTGGTCCACTGACGGCAACGCCTGCGCCGACCGGTAACCGCTACATGGTTGTCACCAAATCACCGCTGACGGGTGCGTTGGCGCACTCAAACTCGGGCGGTGAATTCCCGACCTGGATGAAGCGTACTGGCTTCGATATGTTCATCTTTGAGGGCAAAGCCTCAGAGCCAGTCTATGTTTTGGTGAACGAAGACCAGATCGAAATTAAGTCCGCGGCGCATGTGTGGGGCAAGGATACTCACGAGACAACGGATATCCTCAAGGCAGAAACATCCGATGAAGCCCGAGTCGCATGTATCGGACCCGCAGGCGAGAATCTTGCATTGATGGCAGCCATTATGAATGACAAGCATCGTGCGGCAGCTCGCTCCGGCGTGGGGGCAGTGATGGGCAGCAAGAACCTCAAAGCCGTGGTGGCGATGGGAAATAAGAACCCGCCTCTGCATGATCCTGAAGGGATGCGCGAGATAAGCGTGGGCACATCGAAGAATGTGGGTGCGGATGTGAAGAAAGGTTCGAACATGCGCATTTATGGAACATCGTATGTGCCGCAGGTGACTAACACGCTTGGCATTCTGCCCACGCGCAATTTCTTGCAAGGAACTTTTGAGCATGTCCATAATGTGGATGGCGATGCGCTGAAGAATCAATACCTGATCCGTCATACGCCTTGCTATCGCTGCCCGTTGTCATGTGGACGCCTCACCGAAGTGCCGGATGGTCCGTATAAAGGCAAGGGCGAAGGTCCTGAATATGAAACCATTTCATCATTGGGCACAGGCTGTGGTGTGAGCAATCTTGCCGCGTTGGTGAAAGCGAATTATTTGTGCAACGAATATGGCATGGATACCATCACCACCGGTATGACCATTGCTGTGGCAATGGAAATGTACGAGAAGGGTTATCTCACCGAAGCGCAGATCGGCATGCCGCTCAAATTTGGTGACCATGATGCCATGATCGAGATGATCAAGTTGATGGCGTATAACAAGGGCTTTGGTCAGGATTTGGCGCAAGGCAGTTATCGCCTTGCCGAAAAATATGGTCATCCAGAATTGGCGGTTACCACCCGCAAACAAGAATTCCCCGGCTACGACCCGCGTGGCTCGCAAGGCATGGGTTTGCTGTACGCAACGTCTAACAAAGGCGCTTCTCACATGGAAGGCGATGTTGCCTATGAAGAAGTCTTTGGTGTGCCGATCAAGGAGAATCCGCTTGCCACCGAGGGTAAACCTGAATTAGTGAAGCACTTTCAGGATTCGTTCGCGTTGATCGATTCTTCCGGTTTGTGTGTGTTCGTTGCCATTCGTTATGTATTCGACAAGAACCGTCTCATTTGGCCTCAGACCTTGGCATCGATGATGAACCTGACCACGGGGGCAGGTTATACACCTGAAGAAGTGATGACAGCAGCTGACCGTGTATACACCCTTGAGCGCATGTTCCTCATCAAGGCGGGTTCTGGTCCCGAATGGGATGTGCTCCCCTATCGTATGTTGAACGAACCGTTGCCGGATGGTCCTGCCAAGGGCAAAGTTGTTGAACTCGATAAGATGCTGCCAGAGTTCTATGAAAAACGCGGTTGGGATGAAAAAGGTTACCCGACCCAAGAGAAATTAATGGAATTAGGGTTGCCATTGAATTGAGGTATGTATTCCGCCCATGGACTGTTCTTTTCAGACCATGGGCGGTACTTTTTTTTTCGGATTTGATTTTTTATTGGGAGTTCGAATGTCAGATCTAAATCATGCCATCCAACTGATACGCCAGGGGCAAAAATTTGAAGCCCAACGAATTCTTCAAGAATTGCTCAAGACCCAACCAAATAACATTCAAGCTTGGTTTTGGTATGTCGAAACTTGCACCACAGCCGAACGGCGCATACAGGTTTTGGAAACATGCCTCAAGATGAATCCGGGTAATCCACAAGTGCTGCAGGCACTTCAGCACCTACAGGGTCAGCGTCCAACGCAGTTTGAAAGCCCTGCACCAACACAGATGCCCCCCCAATTAGTAGAACCAAGCCCAACATACTACTCATATGAAGAGGCGAAACCTGAATCACAAGATGCATCTTACGGTTATGAACCCTATCCTTCATCTTATGAACAAGAGCAAACCCCATATCTGGATGATGTACCGACCGTTGTAGGCAAAAGCGACTTGTATGGATTTGAGTCTTATCGAACTGTGCAGACGGAACCAGAGAAACCATCTCCGCCGAAAAAACAATCGTGGGAGCTGGAGACCTCCAATTATACGGATACCTCGATGCTCTCCAAACCGAAGAAACCACTCCGCACATATTCCACATTCGACGTTTGGATGACGGCTGTAACCTCCCAGGATGAAAGATCGTATGCTGACCTTTTGCAAGACCCTGAGATGGGTTTAGGAAGAGCCTTCACATGAACGGCAATCGCGGGTGTTGTGAGCTCTATCGTCATACCAATTCAACTTTTTATGACACCTGATCTTTCTGAACTGCTGGCAATGCCAGAGTTTCGACAGGTTGTGGGTGGATCTGTCAATCAGAACGTGTTGATTGTCATGATCACCATGGCAGCGTTGGTAATCAGCCCGATCGCAAGCATTATCAACCTTGCCATCTTTGGTGGTATCCAAAATTTTCTTGCCATGTTCTTTGGTGGTGGCGGAAATTACACCCGCACCGTGTATGCCTTGGCGGCTTTCCTGGCTCCCATGACGATGATCACTTCTTTGGTGGCGGTCATCCCTGTGGCGGGTGCTTGTCTTTCTCTGCCGCTTACGATCTACAATTTTGTCCTTAACGTCCGTGCATTAAAGGCTGCCCACTCATTGCCGAATGGCGCTGCGGTTGGAGTGATGCTGGCTCCCACGCTTTTGATCCTCCTTTTTGTCTGTTTATTTGTTTTTATGGCTGCAACATCACTTCCAAGTTCCTAAGAGATTAATGCAAAAAAGAAGCGGATGCATTCTAAAAGCATTCGCTTCTTTTTTTGATTGAAATTGGTTTCTGTTTCCTGCAAGCTTTATCCCGCTGTAGCTTGGTATTGCTCAGGTTGTTTTTTTTAGATGGGGAATACCCATTGTGGGGAATCATCAATAAGGCGTATTAAAAATAGATGCAAATAAAATGCACTATTTTTAAGCAAGTATCACAGTTCGATTCCTTCCAGCTTGTTTTGCAGCGTACATCGTTTCATCTGCACGGTTAAAAAGAGACTCAAGGGACTCGCGGGCTTCGCCATGATGGAGTTCCACGATCCCAATACTGATCGTAACTGAGATTTCTCCTTTGTCTGTCTGTACCCGCTGGTTGGACACTTTTGCGCGGATCCGTTCTGCCAAAATATACGCTTGTTCTGAAGTTGTCATAGGTAATATGATAATAAATTCTTCGCCGCCATACCGCCCAAAAAGATCAGCTTTTCTTAACTCCACGAGAACACCCTGTGCAACTTCGGTCAGGATCTGATCCCCAATGATGTGTCCCCATTTGTCATTGATCATCTTAAAATGATCGATATCGAACATGATGACAGATAATGGTTGTTTATATCGTGTTGCAACTGCGAATTTGCGTTCTGCCAGATCGAACAAATAACGACGGTTGTTGACACCGGTCAATTCATCGGTGCGAGCCAATCGCCTCTCACGAGCCAGTGCTTTTTCGAGTTTTTGATTTACAGCTTCAAGTTCATTCTTTGCGGATAATAGCTCCAGTTCATTTTCTTTTTGCCCGGAAAGGTCTGTGATGACCGAAATGGCGCCTTCATATTGACCGTCTTGACCGCGAGGTACACCATTGACCAATACATGAGCAATGCTTCCATCTGCACGCATCAGACGCGATTCGTACGTCGAAGTTTTTCCTGCTTCACGTAACATCCTTTGTTCGGTTAGCACTTCATGGTCTTCCTGGACAGTTAGGTCTCTTGGAGATTTCCCTATCAGATCTTCCACTGTATAACCGAACAGGCGAGCATATGCCGGGTTGACGAATTCAAATTGACCTTCAGCATTCGTTACTGTTAGTCCTTGTCCCATTAGGTTGATCACCTGAGTGGAAAAAACATGCTCTGCCTGAATTTCTTGTTCCATTTTTTTTCGTTGGGTGATATTTCTTGATTCGCCCAAAATAGTAACAACATGCCCTTCTTTATCAGTGAGCGGTGTTAACCACGTTCCAAGCCAAACATCGCCGGTCGGGAATTGCGCCATCGATTCGGTATAAATTGGTTTTTTGTCTTGAATTACCTCAAGAAAAACTTGCCAGGTTCCCTTGTGAGTAGCTGATGGAAAAAATTCACTAATTTTCTTTCCGATCAATTCTTGTGACGTTAAGTTAAGCGCTTGTGCCGCTCTCTCATTTACAAATTGAATGACGCCGTTTGTTGTGATCATGTAAATAAGGTCGCCGGCGCTTTCAGAAATGGCACGAAAACGAGTTTCACTTTCCCTTAACGCTTCTTCGGCGTGCTTGCGTTCTGATACTTCGTTGGTCAGGCTGTGCAAAGTAAACCGTAATTGCTCCTTCATTTTATTAAATGAAATTGCCAGTTGGTTTAATTCGACAATATTTGTTCTTGTATCAAGAGCCAGATCCCATTCTCCTGCAGCAAGCGCCTGGGCAGACCTGTCGAGCTCTGTGGTATGGTGTATGATCCTTGACGTGATCAGAATGATAAGTCCGATAGCAACGAGTAATGTAACGGCAATGAGCCACATGTTGACCTGATTACCCGCATCGATTTGCCCCATAAAAGCTGATTCCGGAATGATCACTACAACGATCCAGTCGATCCCGTAGTCGTCACTTACTGTAAGGAATTGCAGAAATTGTTTTTCCCCATCCATCATGAATTCTAGGAAAATTTCTTCATCCGGTAATTCTTTATAATCTCCATAAGTCTCCAACAATATTTTGTTTGATTGGCGTATTGCAGTTGATTGGCTCTCGTTGGCATGCAAACGTTCTTTGGCTCCATCTTGATCCAGGTCGTAAAATAAAGGCTCACCTGTAGAAGTGGCAACCAGTTCACCCGACCGCTCCATAATGAATATCCGCCCGGATGGGCTAAGGCTTAATTCTTCAAGATATCTGCTCAGTTGCGAAAGGAAAATATCGACAGATACCACACCGATCAGTTCGTTCGTGTCGCTGTAAACTGGACGGCTTGCGGCGATCGCCAAATCCTGCCCTGTGAACAAAGTGTAGATATTGCTCCAAGTCGCCTTTTTTTGTTGTGATGCGCTGATGAACCAGGGTCGTGTGCGTGCGTCAAAATTTGGCACTATAGCAAGAGGCAGTGGAATGATCGCTCCATTCTCTTCCAATCCGAATTTTTGAAAGTCGCCGTTCTTAAGTCCCTTGGTTTCGGTAAAATAAAATACCCCTTCAGACCCTTCGCGTCCTGCACCGATTAACCCACCTTCTGAATTTCCGAAATAAATGCTTGTAACTTGTGGTTGGAGCTTAACTTGCTGCAAAAAATATTGTTGCATCGAAGACGCATCATCTGGTATTAGATTGCCATTTTGAATGGCATATGCATTAAGTTCATTGATCTTATGGGGAAGACTCAAAAAAGATTCTAAATAATGTTGAACGCGTGAAGTAGTCTCATTTTGTAATTGGTGAGCAACATTATTTACGGCATTGTGCCCATACATGGATGAGATAAAAACAGCTGTTGTAATGGTAAAGATAAGGAATATTACATAGGGAAAGATCAATATTGTTCGAAGCGATAATGGAAATGCAAAGCGGGAGGATTTCTTTGAAGACACGAATATTTCCTGGTAGACCAATATCTTGATTATTTGCGTATCAATGCAATAATGAACCTTTATTTTATTCCCCCTCTATTGTAGTCTTCATGAATGCACTTTGGTGAAAATGATCCCTATTAAATGTCTATATAAATATTGGCTCTTCGAACTTTGTTTTTATCAAGACGATGAATTATACATTGTATAAAGACCCAATATTGAAAAAATATTATCAAATTAGAAAGGATATAAGGATTGTCTCTTTGTTATGGAATACTTATGCTTGTAATGAGATATTCTTCATGTTTTGGTTTTGCAATACTATGCTCGAACTATTTGATAAGATAACTGTATGACTGACTCTTCTGCCAACCTCCTCTGTAAAGCTTGCGGGCTGTGCTGTTCCGGTCATCTCTTTTCATGGGTGCGCCTCAATGCTCCCGAGTTGGAACAGGTCGAAAAACTCGGGATCAATGTAATTCGTGATGATCCGCGTCAGCGTGGATTTCTACAACCCTGTCCGATGTGGAATGGGACCTGTAGCATTTATGATGCGCCCGAATATCCGAAAAGTTGTGGAAAGTATAAGTGCAAGGTCCTGCGCCAATTGTTGGATGATGATATATCCCTGCAAGATGGGTTATCCATTATCCAGGAAACTCTAGCCCTGATCCGTGAGATCGAGCCGCACTTACCTCCATCCAAAGCCATTAGCTTTCGCGAAAGGTTGATCGCTCACAAGGAAGAATTGGAGACCAAGAAGGCAGATTTGGATGGGGAATTTATGCGAAAAACGATGGACTTGTTATCCCGGTATGAAGACCAGTTTGGTGTGGATGATTTCATTGATTATGATGCGTGATGATGTTTACTGCGAGGTCATTGATCATTTTCTCAATGGCAGACAAGGCATCATCAGCTTCAATTATGTTTAGGTCTGCTACGTCCCAATAAGAAATTCGCTCAGCCCATGCGGGGAAATATCTTTCCATCATGGGGTGATGCTCCACACGATTGATCGCAATAATGAGACCTGCATCTTGCAGGTCTTTTTCTTCCAATTGCAATGGGAAACGAGCTGGTTCACCGGGGGATATTCCATGCATGGAGAGGCGAGCAAGCGCAAATTTTGAGATGGGTCCAATATTGCGACCAGCGCTAGCCTCAAGTCCGCGAGAGTCTGCGGACCAGTTGATCTTTCTTTTTGCTGCGAAGTCATTGAAGAACAATTCTGCATACCGGCTGCGGTAATAATTGCCGGTGCAAATAAATAAAATATTATTTTTCATGAATAGGTCTGGTTTTATTGTTTGAAAAGGATTTTGAGGTCTGTAATTGTCGCGAAGTATTTTCTGTAGGCAGCAGTTTCGTTTATCACTCCACGTAAGGCGATGAATAATTCCGCTTGCAGGTATGGATTCTTTTCCTGAGTCTCTTTCGATAACTGTACATCGTTCTCTTCGACATTCACCGTGAGTTGACCGCTTGCGGCAAGCCATTGCAACCCAAGTTGGATCGCACTCTCGCGGGCAGCCACCGCAGAAGCAAGTTCGGAAATGGTCGTTTTTCCGTGGCGTTGATTTAGGACGAATTTACATAAGCCTGCAAGGTGATTAAGGAATTCATCAGGCTTTTGTTCAGTGGGAACAAATCCGAAAACATTCACAGCTTTTGGCTTGACGTTCTCAAGTGCCTTTCGAAGATCGGCAGGGGAGGGTGGTATGGTGTAGATGGTCAATTCGTCGGCTTGGGTAAGTTCGAAGCGGGGTTTCCCTTTGGCTTTATCGACACCTTCTGCCCAGATCATGGTTTCGCCGCTCAATTTTTCAAACGATACAGCATTCAAACGCATGTCTCGAATTTCAAGCTTTGACTCTCGAACTTCGGCAGGTCTTTGTCCGGTAACTCTAAATTCCTTGAACTGTAATGTGACTTGACGCTGTCCACGGTAGGAAGTGGCGCGCAGGGTGTAGGCAATATCGAATTTGGTATCGTTTGGCGGGAGTTCTTCGCCTGCACCACTCCACCAGAGGAGGCTGCCGATCTCGCCGTTTTCATCTTCCACGTTCAAGCGCAGATGTTCTTTGGTCTTACCAAGCCCAATGGCAGATTTGAGAGTCACATTGCGGGTGGCGAGAGTCAACTCAGGGTTGCCAGCTCCAAAAGGGGCGAGAAGTTCTAAGCTGTCAGCAAGGTCAAGGTTCAGGTCAGAGAGACCCAGCCAGGCGTCGATCTGAAGCGTGGGTTCTTCGAAGACCAAATCTCCAAGTTGTTTTTCAATGGCTTTGCCAAGTCCCTTGCGGAAGGCGGAAAGGTTATCCTTTTGCAAAGCCATGCCTGCCGCCATGGGATGACCACCAAACCCGAACAGTAGATCTTTTTGAGTAGTGATGGCTTCGGTGATATGCAAGCCTTCGATCGACCGGGCTGAACCGCGTAAGATGCCATCTTCTGACTCATTGAAGAGAATCGCGGGTTTGTGATACCGCTCAACAAGTTTATTGGCTACGATACCAACCACACCACCGGGCCAATTGGGGTGTGAGAGGATGATGGCAGGTTGATTGAGAAGATCGGGATTTTCTTTGAGCTGTGCTTCCGCAGCATCGGTGACTTGTTTGGTGAGCATGCGACGTTGAGCATTTAAGCCCTCGATCTGTGTCGCAAGCACACGCGCACGGGCAGTGTCTTTCGTGATGAGTAACTCAACAGCAGGGTTGGCATCTCCGAGGCGGCCAAGCGCATTGAGTCGTGGTGCGAACGTAAAGCCGATGGTCTCTTCAGTAAGTGAATCAAAGGATGCACCTGCGAGTTCAGCGATCAAGCGTAATCCGATGCGATTGGTATTACGCAGTTGTTCGATGCCTTGTTTGGCAAGGGAACGGGTTTCGTTTTGAAGTAACGCCACATCGGCAATGAGACCAAGAGCGACAAGATCGAGTAAATTTCCGATTTCAGATTTTTGATTTTCGATCAAGAGCGCTTCAGCAAGCTTATATGCAACGCCAACTCCAGCAAGATTTCGTAATGGATGATCTTCGGGCAGCAGTTTAGGGTTGATAATGGCTTTTGCGTTCGGCAGAGTTTCACCAAGATCATGATGGTCTGTGACGATGACGGTTAATCCGTGTGTGTTGGCGTAGTCTATTGCTTCATGAGCAGTGATACCTGTGTCACACGTCAATAAAAGTTTTGCGCCATTCTCAATGATCGGTTTCAGTGACTCGATATGAACGCCGTGGCTTTCTTTTCCGCGCACGGGAACGTAATAGATAACATTTGCATTCAACATCTGCAGGGTTTGTACTAACAGCGCAGTGGATGTTTGCCCATCTACATCAAAGTCACCCCAAACGCAGATCCGTTCTCCATTGCGGATAGCCAGATTGATAAGATCGACGGTTTGTTCTATGTCTGGAAACTGGGAGGAAGGATTATTTTCAGGATAAAGAAACGCCTCGGCTTCAACAGGTGAGTGGATTCCACGTCGGAGGAGAGTCTGTGCGATGAGTGGGGGCAAGCCCAAGTCTTGGAATGAAGCGGGGATGTCGATAGGGTGAGGGTCTAGCCAGCGAGTCATTGCGGCAAGTATCAGGTGTCAGGTGTCAGGTGTCAAGAGTCGCTGTCGCTTATAATTTTTGAATGGTAACGATCGGATATTCTGGCACTTCTCTTGCAAAGAAACTTGGTTACGACAAACCACCACTTACCGTGTGGACGGTTCATGCGCCAAAGGAGTTTAAGACCTGGTTGGGTGATTTGCCTGCAGGTGTGATAATCACCACCAAAGAAACATCATCCATTGAAGCAGCACATATCTTTGTTGTTGATAGTGCAGAGATGAACGCATTGCTTTCAAGAATACGCCATATTTTGAAGCAGAATGGTTTTGTTTGGGTTTCTTGGTACAAGAAGTCTGCAAAGATCCCAACCGATATAACCGAAGATCTGATCCGCGAGATTGCAATTCCACTAGGGTTTGTGGATGTGAAAGTATGCGCAATCGATTCTGTCTGGTCGGGATTGAAGTTGGTCATACGAAAATCTGAAAGGATATAGTCATTGCATTGTTCTGTTTAATTCAGTAAGATGATAGGGCTACTTAACGTTATTTTATTGTCAAAGGAGAATGTGAATAATGAAGAAAGTATTGAAATGGTTCGGCATTGTAGTGGGGTCATTGTTAGGGTTGGTGCTTGTTTCAGGGCTAGTGTTGGTTCTTGTAGGAAACTCACGCCTCAACAAGACCTATGATTTTCCACCTTCAGATCTTGTATTGCCCACCGATGAAGCCAGTTTGGCGCTTGGAAAACACCGTGTGGATTCACTGTGTGCCGGCTGCCACGGACCAGATCTGAGTGGAATTGAGAATTGGTTCGATGCTGGTCCACTTGGAACGGTTGACTCTGCCAATCTGACCAGCGGTGAGGGTGGTGTTGGTGCGACATATAGCACTGAAGATTTTGTTCGCGCCATTCGACATGGAATAGATGCAGAAAGCAAACCCATCTTTATGCCCGCTGTCTATTCCACCTCTTATCTGAGCGATGAAGAACTGGGTTCGATCATTGCATATCTTCAAACCCTTCCACCTGTGGATCACAAAACAAACGGAGCGAACTTTACACCCCTTGCAAAGATCATGCTGGTGGTGGGTATGCTTCCTCAACTGCCGGTGGAGGTGGTCAGCCATGAGACTCATGTGGCTTCAGTACCAGCCGGACCAACCGTTGAATATGGTAAGTATATGGTGGATACTCACGATTGCCGCATCTGTCACGGACAGGAATTGAACGGTGGTCCCTTCCCAGACCCGACCAAGACAAAGATATCTCCGAATCTGACTACTGGTGGTGAAGTAGCATTTTGGTCTGAAGAAGAATTCATCAACACCATCCGCACCGGTGTTACACCGGGCGGACATGAACTTGACCCGGAGTTCATGCCGTGGAAGGATTATGGCAAATTTTATGATGATGAGTTGAAAGCGATCTATGCGTACTTGAAGACCTTGCCTGAACTTCCCCAATACACAGAGTAATTAACTCAGGCTGCGACCTTTAGAAAGAACGCCTTAAGACCTAACGCAAAAGCATAGAGTCGCAAAGAAAATCACTTAAACAAAGGAGGTCACGCTAAAAGCGTGACCTCCTTCTTTAAACGGACTTGCTTTGAAAACTGATGTATGCGACCAACCCTAAAATGGTTAGAAGGATTCCTGCCAGACCGATCCAACCGGGGAGCGTGCCACTCAAGAAGATGATTTCGCCAAGAAGCGAGAAGACGACTTCAAGCGATTGAGTCGAATCCACGGCGGCGACTTCGTAAGGTTGATGCGAAAGGTGGCGCGCATACAAGAAGAGGGTGGTCGCGATGACGCCCGAAAGCAATGCGACCAAGGCCGTGCTGAGGAGTTGGTCTGTGCTTGGCGGGGGAGGAGAAGTGAAAAGCAGCAATCCAATCCAAAACGGAAGTGAGCCGAGAGTCAGCAGCAAGACGCGCGCAAAGGCGTTATCCAAAATGGGAAGTTGGAAATGCGGCAGGCGTGGGTGATGTCCCATGCGCGTTTCCCATACGAGTTGATTACCAATGGGATAGGCAAAGGCTGCACCGAGAACTGGCAGCGCACTGAACAACACTTCGCGGACACTGGTTAGCGCGGCATGTTCGATATTGACCAGGACGATGCCGATGAAGATGATCGCGGTGAAGACCAATCCGCTGCGTGGAACTTTGCGACCGAAGAGCGCAATCACAATGGGAGTGGCAAGGATGGTGGTCTGCCATGTGGTGGCAACGATCCAACCGGCGGCGTATTGCGAACTGAAAGTGATGAGCGAATAGAAAACGCCAAAACCAATGCTGCCGGCGATGACCCAGAATACCCAATGGTTTAGGAAAACATCTTTCACATCGCTCAATGCTTTTTTGCCGTCTCTCATCAACAAGATGATGACCAAAAAGATGAGCATGAATCCAAAACGCAGAGAAGATGTCCACGCCCAGTGACCGCCTTGCAAGCTCAAGGCACGGTTGACGACGAATGTCCTGCTGAAAAATAATGCGGCGAGGCTGCCGAGAGATATAAGTCTAAGCATAGTTTATCCACGAAGAATATGAAGTTTTATAAACAGACGATGGACGATAGACCACAGACCATGGTCCGTCGTCCATCCTCTGTGGTCGTTCTTAAGCATTGAAACTCGTTTTTTCTTTAACGGCTTTAGGTAAGTCCGGCAGGTTGCTGCGTTCCACTAAAAAGGTTGCAACCTCGGTCAATTCTTTGAAAATGTAATGCTGGCGTAATGCCCCTTCGAGATAACCGGCGCCGCTTGTGCCGCCAGTGCCCATACGAACTCCGATCATACGTCGTGCCATGAGCATGTGTTTGTAACGAAACTGAGAAAGCATTTCATCAATGTCAATGAGTGTGGTGAGTAGATCAAACGGTTGCTGAAAAATGGGCAGGTTGCGATACATCATGATGAACAAGACCGCACGCATGGCTCCCACAGAAAATTCGCCCAAGCCTTCTTGATAGAAGACCTTGTCCAATTCTTCCAGTTGGCGCATTTCAACCGGTCCGTTGAGGCTGTTCTTGTAAATTTGTTTGTAGTCGCTCCAGAATTTGTGAACGCCATCCTTCGCAGGAAAATGCGACTGATATTCCCGCCAAAGTGACTCATCGAAGAAGGGAGTTCGTTCTGCCCATTTGATGACCAGACTCTTGAGCGTCGCCTCGGCTTCTACGCCGGTAATAGCGTCATAGTCCCGTTGGTTGAATCCACCCGGACGTGTGTTCTTGTAGTAATTGGCTTTGTAGCGTTGGTCCATCTTGAGACCTAATTTCGCTTCAATGATGCGAAATTGCAGGCTTTGAAATCCAGAAGAAGGCAAAAGCAAGTTACGGAATTCAAGGAAATCCATTGGCGTCATCGTTTCGAGGATGTCCACCTGGCGGTTGACCACTTCGAAGATGCGCACAATACGCCTTAATTTATCGACCGCGATGCTCATATCCCCGGCATTATCGCGGACGTTATCGGTGTCAAAAATCCGGCGGACGTGGTCCAGCTCATGGATCACCATCTTGAACCAAAGCTCATAGGCTTGGTGAATGATGATAAAGAGCATTTCATCTGTGTCGTTGTTGCTTTTAGGGTGCTGGCTGCCGAGAATTTTGTCGAGTTCGAGATAATCGGTGTAATACAAAAGTTCTTCGCTCATGGAAGTTCCTCTCTTTGACTGGATGTGGGGATTGTACTCTGGTAAGGACGATAGGCGATGGATTGTGGACGATGGAAGATTATCTTCAAAAATTTAACGCTTGCTGAAGTATGTTCTGACAACATCCGAGTAATCTGTGTCAGTATGTTCATCCAGAATTCGAAAGAAATCGTCGCTGGTGGTGATGCCGTTCTTTCCTCGGGCATAATAATCTTGCAGGAAGGCGAAAAAGGCTTCGTCCCCTATGCACTCGCGCAGGTCTTTCATAAAGTGAGCGCCGTTGAAATAGACGATGACTTTATAGGTATCCGCGTTTTGACCATCGTAAACGGGGATGTCAATATCGCCATGCGGTTCAAAGAAGTCAATGCGGTAAGACCACCACCAGGGAATTAGTTCAGGATACAAGGTTTCGTAATACAGCAGCTCTGAATAGGTTGTCAGTGATTCGTCCAGCCAGGGTTCTTGCGCCTGGTCGTTTGCCACTTGTTCGAACCACCACTGATGCCCCGTCTCGTGGACAGCGACCATGGTCAGATAATTCTGGACCGTGCCATCGTATAGGTCGTAAAAACTACGGCTGTGAAAAAACAGCCCAGAAAATTCCATACTGTCTTTGAAATCGGCAATAACAACGGAGAGGGTCTTGTGTGGATATTCTCCAAAGCGCTGCGAAAAGACTTGCACTGCTTGAGCACTGGCAAACATGGCGGCTTCGCCTGCTTTCTTATAGATGGGTAGATAGTAGCTATAAATCGTGACATCATCTATTTGTGTTTGCGAGACTTGGAATTCGCGGCTGGCTGAGATGGCGAAGGCGCGCCCATTCGTTAGGGTGTAGCGAGTCGAGTCGCCGTTGGGTTCAGCGAATCCACTCGCGGCGACAATGGGTTGATTTTCGGGATTTGCGAATTTCAAATTGACTTCAAAGTCTGCGATGGGATACACCAAATACTCGCCATGCGACCACGGCTCACGGATGATCCATTCGCCATCTTTGAACGGCACGATGAATGGATACCAATTGACCAAATTCATTTGAATGTCGCTGTAGCCAAAGATTCGTGCGCGTTGGCTGTTGACCTGGTCCATGTAGGGGAGGGAAAGGCTGTAGCGGAGTGTCACTGTCGAAACGGAATCAGGCGCAAGCGGAGTCGGAAGCGGGAGATCGAGTCGGTGCAGGTTGAGTGAATAGCCCGTCACCGGTGTCCCATCCACTGTCACTTCGGCGAGCCGAAAACAATCTGCCCAGAGGTTGGCGGCAATCGCGAGAGTGAGGGATGTCAGTTCCTGCCCGCTGTGGTTTGGGTATTGAATGGTTTCAGTGACTTCGACTCGATGAAGGTCGTAATCAATGGACGTATCGAGAATGTAGTTGGCGTGGTCGGGAATTTCCAGCGTCTTTACGGTTGGAATTTCTGATGAAGTTAAGGTGATTTGCACTTTAGGTGGAATTGTTGTTGGTTGTGTTTCTGACGGGAGAGTACAAGCAGAAATAATAAAGAAGATAAGAGTGAGGAGGAGTGGGCGCAGTTTCATGAATTTGCGCAGTATTATAGCGTCCCCTTGATTAAGACGATAGAAGACAGACCGTTGCACACGATCCATCGTCCATCGTCTATAAACTATTGTCCGTTACAGCGGCTCAAACCTAGCCGTAAAGTGGCGCAACAAATTTGGAGCGTAGGTAAATCTGTAGCCTTTCACCTTGCTGGCGCGCGCTTTGATAGCCGCAAAGGTATCAGCAACATAATCCAGATGACTTTGAGTGTACGTGCGGCGCGGAATGGCGAGGCGTAATAGTTCAAGCGCGGGGTAATGCCATTTGTTGTCTTCCGGGTCGAGACAGGCGAACATCACTGAACCGATCTCCACACCGCGAATTCCGCCTTCGCGATAGAGTTCCACGGCAAGAGCTTGTGCTGGAAATTCATAATTGGGAATGTGCGGGAAGATCGCTCCGGCATTGATATACACGCCATGTCCGCCAGTAGGTTGAAGGGTGGGGATACCTGCTTCGTTGAGTCGTGCCGCGAGGTAAGCGGTTTGGCCGATGCGATAAGCGAGATAGTCTTCGTCCAAGCCTTCGTATAAACCGACTGCCATGGCGTCGAGGTCGCGCCCGGCGAGCCCGCCGTAGGTGGGGAAGCCTTCGCGCAGGATCAATTCATTTTTGAGGTTTTGGAAAAGCGTTTCATCGTTCAGGCACAACAATCCGCCAATGTTGACGATGGCATCTTTTTTTGCGGACATGGTCATGCCATCAGCCAGCGAGAACATTTCACGTGCGATCTCTTTGACCGATTTATTTTCAAAACCTGGTTCGCGTTGTTTTATGAAGTAGCAGTTCTCGGCGTATCGTGCAGAGTCAATGAAGAAAGGGATTCCGTTCTCGTGATAGACCTGCGAGACCTCCCGCAGATTTTCCATCGAAACGGGTTGACCGCCTCCAGCATTGTTCGTGACGGTGATCATCCCCATTGGAATTTGCTCACGCCCATACTTTGCGATAAAGGCTTTGAGTTTGGCGATGTCCATATTGCCCTTGAATGGATGGCGATTCTCGGGGTCGTGCGCTTCGTCGATGACGAGATTGGCGGGTCGACCCTGCCTTGCACGGATGTTGGCATCCGTGGTGTCGAAGTGCATGTTGCTCGGCACCCATTGACCCGGCCTGACCAAAACTGCCGCGAGGATATTCTCAGCCGCACGACCTTGATGGGTGGGCATGAAGTGTTTGAATCCAAAGACATCTTCGACGGCGTTCTTGAGCCGGTGATACGAGCGTGCACCTGCATAGGACTCATCGCCGCGCATGATGGCTGCCCATTGTTCCTGGCTCATTGCACCTGTGCCGGAGTCGGTGAGCAGGTCAATGAACATGTCTTCCGCTCTCATCAGGAAGAGGTTGTAGCCTGCTTCTTTAAGCGCAGTTTCTCTGTCCTCACGGGAAATGAGGCGGATGGGTTCCACAACCTTGATGCGGAACGGTTCGGGTGGATAGGGGTGGGAAGTCATTTTTTCTCCTTAATTTGAGTGTGCGTCAAATTTTGGGTAGCGAGCCTGGCGTGTGCCCCTGTGTGTTGCCATTCGGTCTCCAATGACCTTTTCATTTTACAAGGTGCCCCTAATTTTGCACTGTAACAAATGTCATGATTTTGGAAATTAATAAGAGCGGACACACTTTTCGTGTCCGCTCATGAATTAAAGCTTATATCGTTCTGTGAAACTCGTATCGATTAATCACTGCCTCAAGAACCTTGGACTGTTCATCCGTTACATCCATAAATTCAAAACCTAGATTTTCGAATAGGCTCTCGTCAGTGTGGATGCGCGCGACGCGGGCACGAATGACGAAGGGATGATCAGGGATGTTCGGTATCCCTTCTTGAAATTCAATAGAGAGATTTAAAACTTTGCCCTCTTCGAGTGAGATGCCTCCCACCACTCTTGCGCCATGGACAGAAAGATCTTCCAAATACCCAAGCAGCGTGCGGGGATTCAATGAATAGACCGGCGTGAATGCCATCAGTTTTTTACGAAGTTCTTTGCGTTTATCGAGCATGTTTTGCCTCCTGTCAAAAAACACTTGATGGAAAGTAAGAACTTTTCACCACCGAGCATATGGAGTACACAGAAAAAGAAAATGTCAATTGTGCTCAAAGGGCTTTGTAGTTAGATGTTTAATGCTTATAAAAACTATAGCATGGATTTTTCCGAATCGGCTCAATTGTTGTGAGAAAAAATACAATCCGTAACTTTTTCATGCCCTCGGTGCTGTTAACAATGACTTCACATCCGATTAACGGAGTGTATAATCGGGCGCATCACGACCGCACCACCTCTGCAAGCTCATTTCATCTTGAAGGATTTGCATGTGACCACAACCATCTTTTTTGCGACGGATATTCACGGTTCTGATATTTGCTGGAACAAGTTCTTGAATGCGGGGAAGTTTTATGGCGCGGATCAGTTGATCCTTGGCGGGGATATGACGGGCAAGGCGGTGGTCCCGTTCATTCATCAGGGCGGGTCAAATTATCGTGTCACTCTCCTGGAACAAGTTTTTGAGATCACAAATGAAGACGAACTGACGGATATGAAAAAAAAGGTCCGCAGCCGTGGGTATTACCCATATTTAACCAACCCCGATGAAATTCAGGAATTAGAGAAAGACCCTGCAAAGGTCAGCGCGATCTTTTTGCAGGAAGTGCTCAAGGTCGTTCAACAGTGGATGGAATTGGCGGAAAAGAAACTCGCCGGAACCGGCATGAAGATCTATTGCTGCCCGGGGAATGATGATATGGATGAAGTTGATGACATCATCCGTGAGAGCCGCGTGGTGGAACTGGCGGAAGGCAACGTCACCATGCTGGCAAGCGGACATGAAATGATCGCTTCCGGGTGGAGCAACCGAACGCCCTGGAATACACACCGTGAAGAGGACGAGGATCAACTTGCGGCACGGTATGAAGCGATGATCTCCAAATTGAAGAATCCACAAGCATCTATATTTAATATCCACGTACCGCCATTTAAATCCGGGTTGGATGAAGCACCCGAACTTGATAAAGATCTGCGCCCCGTCCTGGCTGGCAATTCGATGATCCCAGTTGGGTCTTCAGCTTTACGGAAAGCCATTGAAAAGACTCAACCCTTGCTCAGCCTGCATGGACACATCCATGAAGGGCGCGGTTCCACACGTATCGGAAAAACTTTAGTGATCAACCCCGGCTCCATGTATGAACAGGGGACGCTGCTTGGAGCCATCATCAAGTTAGGAAAGAACAAGGTCGAGAATTACGTTTTGACAACTGGTTAAACCACGCGTTCGCGTGTAAAGACAACATCAAAAGAGGAGAGTTGTTATGAGTGACCTGTTTGTTCGTAAGGCGACCGGCATGGTACGTTCATGGTCGGTCTTCGACGCGTTTGTTTACGCGTTCTTTTCCATCAATCTGGTAACCCTGGGTCTCTATATTTTCAGCCAGATGTATTTCTTTGAAGGCGGCATGATCAACGCGTTGTTGGTGAGCGCGTTCTTCCTCGTCTTTGAAATCATAGTGTACGCATCGCTCATTTCGGTGATGCCCCGCGCAGGCGGTGACTATGTGTGGATGACACGCATTTTTGGTGGAGCGGTGGGCTTCATCCTTGCCATGACGGGTTGGTGGTTCACCTTGTGGCTTTGGGTTCCTTTGTATGGCGATATGTTGCGTCATATTGTCATCACACCCATCCTGGGCTTGCTTGGTGCAACCAGCACTGCTTTGTGGTTTGGGCAGACGGAGATCGGTTTGTTCGTGACTACGCTCATTACCGTTGGGCTTGCCACACTCACCGTTATCCTTGGTATGAAAACCTACGCACGCATTCAAAAATTCTCTTTCTATGCCGGGATGCTTGGCTTCTTGATCGTCCTGGTCCTGTTGTTGACTGGCTCCCCTGAAGCCTTCAAATCCGGTCTGGAAAAATACGCTGTGGGCGTTTTCGGCGCGCAGCCGGGTGTGTACGATGCCACGGTTCAAGCCGGAACTGACGCTGGCGCAATCACCCCGATGTGGGGCGGCTCGCTGAATGCGGTTTTCCTGCTCCTGCCGTACCTTGTGTTCTTTAACTTGTTTCCCAATTGGGGCGCGACCCTCTATGGTGAAGTGCGCGGCGCGACCGATTACAAACGTAACTTTGCGGGCATGGCATGGGGCTTGGGTGTTACTACTGCATTGGGAATTCTTTTCTTCCTCGGCGTGAACAAGACGATCGGTTGGGATTTCTACATGCAAGCAAATGCCGCATGGTGGAATTCCGTCTGGTTTGGTGCAGAGTCTCCTTTGCCGTTCTGGCCCTACCCGGCACTCTTTGCTGCTTTCCTTACAGATAGCACCTTCATTCAGTTGATCATCGTTGTGTTGATGAGCTTCTGGTGGTTCGGCTGGGTGGGTACAGTGTTCCTTTCCTCCACTCGTGTGATCTTTGCTGCAGCTTTCGACCGTCTATTACCAGAACGTGCTGCAGAGTTGAATAACAACGGCACGCCGGTTAATGCGATATTGCTCATGGCAATTCCGGCAGTGATCGTTTCGTATTTATTTGCTTTCAATGAAGCCGGTTTCCGCTCCCTAACCTTGTTCGGTACCCTCGTGATCGCGGTGATGTACCTCGGTACCTCTATTGCGGCGATGATCTTGCCGTACACCAAGAAAGATTTGTTCGAGGCTTCACCGATCGCAAAAATTAAAGTGGCGGGCATCCCATTGATCACCGTGGCAGGCGCTATTTTCAGTGGTTTCTCGCTTTACTTACTCTATCAATGGATCCTTGACCCCAATGCGCTCTATGGCATTGGCTATAGCATCAACCCGAATGGATACAAGAACGGAACATCCATGATCTTGATGTTCGTGTTCTATGTTGGCGCGGCTGGAGTGTATTATTACTTCAAAGCCAGACGCAAGAGTGAAGGTATTGATATGGATAAGGTCCAATCCGAGATTCCGGTGGAGTAATTGATATAAGAATAGACCTGACAGGTTCTCATGAACCTGTCAGGTCTTCTTTGTTATATGGAGTCAGGTATGTCTGTTATCGAACAAATTGCTGCCAAAGTGGATGATTGGAAAGGAAAGGATGTTTCCATTCAACAACTTTCTGGCGGGCTTACAAACACCAATTACAAGATCCACGTAGATGGCACGCCTTATTTCGTCCGTGTGCCAGGGGAGAGCACAGAACTCCTCGCCATTGACCGAAACAACGAACATCACAATACCCGAGCCGCTGCAAATGCCGGGGTTGCGCCAAAAGTTTTACATCACTTCCCTGAGCATAGCGCCATGGTCTTGGAATTCCTCGATGGCAAGACCATGTCAAAGGATTCTCTCAATGAGTCGGGCATGCCCTCGCGGATGGCGCAAGCGATCAAAAAGCTGCACGCCGGTCCACGCTTCTTAACGGACTTCAACATGTTTCGCCTCACAGAGTATTATCTCAGCCTCTGCCGTGAGCGGAAAATCGAAATCCCCAAAGGTTATCCCGAGCGGATGCCTACGGTGAACGACATTGAAAAAGCCATGTCCGTCAAACCGCTAGGGACTGTCCCTTGCAACAACGACTTGCTTGCCGAGAATTACATTGATGACGGCAAACAGCTCTGGCTGATCGACTACGAATACAGCGGCAACAACGATCCAACCTTCGAGTTGGGCAATACCTGCCAGGAAATGCAATTCAACGACGACCAGATCAAAGAGGTCTGCGCGGCGTATTTTGGCGATGCCACTCCGCAAATGGTGGCACGTATGAAACTCAACATGATTATGTCTGATGTGGGCTGGGGCTTGTGGGCAGCCATTCAGGCGAATATCTCCACCATTGAATTCGACTTTTGGGGCTGGGCACTTGAACGCTGGGGCAGGGCAGAAGAAAAAATGGACTCTGCTGAATTCCCCTTATGGATGAAGGATGTAAAGCAATAAGAGTAAAATGGGAAGCAGGATAACTCGTTGATGGAATCACAACTCGACCTTGTGCAGGAAATGTACCGCCTTGTTGAAGCCGCGAACTCGAAAAAGATCCAATTGCGTGCGATTGGCGGATTGGCAGTGGAAACACACAATAAGACCAAACATCCGCTCTTTACGCGCGAGTTTGCTGACCTTGATTTTTGTATCCCCCTAAAACAACGCCGCGAGTTTGAAGCCTTCATGCCCGAAGTTGGCTATTCCCCGCATAAACAATTCAACGTTCTCAATGGCGACCAGCGCCAGATCTATTATCACAACGCCACAGAAATGAAGGTGGATATCTTCGTTGGTCACTTTGAAATGTGCCACAAGATTCCCCTTGAAGAACGTCTCAATGCCGACCCGGTGACAATTCCGCTTGCCGAGTTGCTACTTTCCAAGGCACAGATCATCGAGCTCAACCGCAAAGATGCATTTGACCTGACCTCTGTATTGCTCAACAATGCCACCGGTGATGGCGATAAAGAAACCATTAACCTTAAGGTGCTTGCACAACTTGGCAGTGCAGATTGGGGCTTGTATAAAACCACGTCCATCAACCTGGATAAAGTGGAACAGATGCTGCTCAAGAACGAAATCCCTCTAACTGAAAATGAGCGCGCCATTGTCATTGAGCGCATTAATGATATTCGCCGTGCATTCAGCGAAATGCCCAAACCTGTTGCCTGGCAACTTCGTGACAGGGTTGGCACACGTGTGAAATGGTACATTGAAGTCGAAGAGGTGCAGCGGTGAGAAAACTCCGTCTCATCCTTGCCATTGTTATTTTGACGATTTCCATTGTGCTTTTGGTTTGGGGATATTCTCCAAACCCGCGTGTGACCAAGACACAGACGATTGCCCCAACAGAGATGCAGCTACCAACCCCGTCTTCGCTTCACCTTGATCTGAAACCTGTGGCATGAAACCCAGACTTTTATCTCCCCGCAGCCTTTCCTTGCTACTCGCCGCGTGGATGGTGTTCATGGCGATCATCGCATGCGGCGCACCTGTCGCAACCGAAGTGCCATCTGATTCTCCAACTTCTATCGCCATCCAATCGACTTCGATCCCGCCTGTAATTATTCCAGCGACGCCAACCGCTGAGGTTCTCATCCCAGTGACCGGCGGGGACGGACCCGCTCCGGCACTTCCTGAGTTTCGCTTCTTAACGTTGGAATATCCGCCTGTCATCAAACTTGGTTCTGGCAGCGATATCATCATTCTCACACTCGATGTGGATGAAAAAGGCAACATCACTCCGACAGCCCAATTTGAGGGGAATGTTGTCGAAGGGGAAGTGATCGAAATTCCCAACCTCTATGCTACTCACAACGTCACAGCTGAGGCATTCATCCAGATGGCGGGACTGGATATCGAGCCGCCTGGTCCAACGTACCAGCCATTGAAACAGGGGAGACCTATCAAGTTCACTTGGACCGTCCGCGCCGAAAATGTGGGACCATCTTTTGATGGGGTGGTTCATTTGTTTCTGAATTT
>VFQT010001804.1_pt1 | contig 24141 bp, 18 predicted proteins | sample 3512381 | NCBI WGS metagenome assembly VFQT01 (sample SAMN10412376, study PRJNA504923) | tailings metagenome | isolation source: Relicate 2 Philex TSF3 active mining site | place: Philippines: Tuba, Benguet | collected 2017-08-29
TTCCATCAAAATACACATAGGGAATTTCCAATTCCTCCAACTTAGTGCGAATCAAAGCCAGCATACCCAGGAATTGAGAAAATATCAAGGCTTTATGGTTGCTAATGTCCTCTTTCAATTGACGGGCTAATTCGTCGAGCTTGATAGAGCAGTTTGGATATTTTTCCTTTTCATTGAGAATGGCAGGAGAATCACAGATTTGACGCAACTTCATGAGTCCTTGTAAAATAGCTAGCTGTGTCTTTTGAATTCCCTGCGTTTCAATTGATCCTAATATTTGATTTCTATAGTCATTACGATATGCATCGTAAATATCTCTTTGTTCCTTTTCCATTTCACAGAACAACACCATTTCCTGCTTTTCAGGCAAGTCCTTTGCTACTTGCTCCTTGGTTCGTCTTAAAATAAATGGGTAGAGGATTTTACGGAGATGCTCCTTTCTATCCGGCTCACCCAACTTATCAATAGGGATAGCAAACTCCTGTCGGAAAAACTCCACCGAACCCAGCATCCCTGGATTCAGGAAGTTCATTTGTGCATAGATATCAAACGTATTGTTCTGCAATGGCGTTCCACTCATACACAAGCGGTGGTGTCCTTGTAGAAGCTGTGCAGCCTTGGTGACTTTACTGGTTGGGTTTTTGATAGCCTGCGATTCGTCCAGAATTATATAATCAAACTTGAGCAGACTCAATATTTTAATATCACTACGTAGCGTACCATAAGTGGTGATGATTATCTCGTATTTTTCTAACTCCTCTTTGTTACGCAATCGTTGTGGACCGTGATGAATCCGATGACGCAAGGAAGGGGTGAATTTTTTTATTTCATTTTCCCAATTATAGATCAGTGTAGTAGGACAAATTACAATTGCACGAAGTTTACCTTCCTGATTTTTAAAATATTCAAGATAGGATAAGGCCTGAACCGTTTTACCTAGTCCCATATCATCCGCCAGAATACCACCCCAACTTACTTCCTTGAGATAATTCAACCATTGATAACCCGAAACTTGGTAGGGTCGTAATACGGCCTGCAAGGTTGCGGGTGGCTCAATTTCTTTTATTTGATCAAAGTGTCGGAGCTGCTGATACTTTTCCTCCAACTGTAACTCAAGTTCTTCCTGGTTACGATTCTCATACAATTCGTCAACCACCCCCGAGTGATAGCGCGAAAGTTTTAATGAATCAGTTTTTCCTTCGCCCACCCGAAACAGTAAAGCATATTTCTTTAACCAATCCTCTGGCAGTATTCCCAGTGTTCCATCACTCAATTGCACAAACTGCTGGTTGTTGGCCAGTGCTTTTTTTACATCTGCTACGGTGATTTGCTGATTACCAAAAGCAATATTCACTTTTGCATCAAACCAATCGGTATGACTACTTATAAAAATTTGTGTTTTGGGCTTTGCTGTATTAAAGCGGTAATGCTGTAAGTTTTCAAAACCAAAAACAGGCGTTTTTGATTCTTTCATTGCATCAATGAAAAGAAAGAACCAATTGTTCCGCAATACTTCGGTTCCTTTTAATGCATACGTTCCATCCTCAGCATTGTGAACAAATCCGGAATGCAAAGAGGCTAGTCTTTGTAAAATCAGATCTTCCTTATCCCGGTTTCTATGTACCACCATCACTCCCTCAGCTTGTGGAATAAGAACGCGGTCTCCATCCGTGGGTCCCGCCTCAAAACCCTCATACACAAATATGGGTTTGAAAATCAAATAGTCCCCCTTTTCGTTTAATTGGATTCTTGCTTCTGGGTTGACGCCACGAATTTCTTTGGTAAGTGATTTATCAAAACGAACGCTGTAGGTACGAGACAGTGGCAAAACAAAGGTTTGCATTGTTTGAGTCCAGCCTGCAGCGGGATAACTAATCTTGCCTTCGGGCAAGAACGTTTCATTGAGTTGAACAATTTCTTTTGTTTTCCAACAGTAACAAACACCGTTTTGTTCAAATAAGAGTGGAGAGGGGCACTCATTATCTTTGATATTGAGCTCAAGTGCCCCCACTTTTACCTGTGCATTTACCGTATAATGAGAATTTTTTTTAATTAAAAATTGCGGAACCACACTCTCTGCACTCAATTCGAGTGGCTCCAGGTTTGCAGTTTTAAAGGACTTTCCGGATTTGAGTTGAAAAACAAATGAGGAGGTAGAGAGATCTCTGAATAAGCGATGCAATTTGGGCAGCAAGTATTCCGTTATCAAATCTTTAGTTTCATCCGGCAAATCATCTCCTTCCTGATGAATAATGTTATCCCAAATACCTGAAAAAGGAGAGTTCCGACTTACGTATTTTTTTACTTCGGCATCCTGCAATTTTCGTATTGCTTGTAATAATTCACGATCGGTATCGGTTAAATCGTCAATATCTACAAATCGAGTAATATCTAATTTTTCTATTCGGCCCGCAAAATTATCATTGGTATCGTTGGGCTCACCTATAATGGCATCCATACCAAAGCGTGGAAACTCTTTTTTATTAAAATTGATCACAACACCAATACGCCGGGAAGGCGCTTTGGTAGGGCGTACCTTTACCTCTTCCGCTGGCAGCAAGGATTTTGTAGGGAAAAGAACAGGTCTGGTTGCAGATACAGGAGACGCAACACGTTTTATGCTGGCATCCAATACACGTAAAAAGGGTTTACCATCCTTGTAGGCAAATTCAAACTTACCATCCAGGTTGTCCTTTAAGGAGTAACCATAGGCCTCTAGCAATTTATTTTTTTCTTTATCCCAGTTACGAATACTATCAAAATAGTTGGCGCCGTGTGTATTCAATAATTGAAGGAGAACAATAACCTTGGGTAAACATAACGGATGTTGCGTATCCTCATAATCGCAGCTGGTGTCAAAATTTCGCTCCTCATTTTTCCGGATCAACACTTCGTAGTCGTTGCCGTCCAGTGTAAGATTGGCTTTTACAGTTTCATTTTCTGCATATGAGATGGCTGCTTTTTTGGTCCGTAAATAAGTCTCGGCTTGGGATAAAATTTGTGGTCCACAAAGCAGTCGTATATTTTTTAAATCGATGGTTTTCATTTTCACCACCGTATGTCGCTGATCGTATTGAATTTGTCCAGTCTTTAACTGACCTCGATCTAATAATTCCTGTAATTGAAGCAGCGCAGCGGTTTCGTGTCTACAGATATCCCCTAAATTATAAGGACAGGAACAACGCAAGGAAGTAGCACCCGGTTCTTTAAAATGATGAATGTAAACTTTATAAAACGTATTATAACTATCATCCCGGACTCTGAACGTAGCCGTTCCAAACAACTCGTCGTAATCAACAAGCTCTACAAAACCAATCGCATGAATTTTTTTGCCACGACGAATTACTTCGTCCGTGCCATGCGTATAAATATATTTTACAAGATGCGGTAATGCCACTGTTATCGATGCACCCCTTGTATAAAGGAGAACCTACAAATCTAAAGGAATAAGCGTCGAATTTCCCTGTGGGAAAAAATAAAGAAGCAAATAAGTTAGTAGCTGATTTCGCAGGCAAAAAAAGATGTATCTTACAAGATTTATTTTTTTACAATCAACTTTCCATCCTGGTATACCGGCAATACATTGGCTACATCCGGTGTGAGGCAAAATTCAATATCCTTGATTAACCCAAAACGTTTTACCAAACGATGATAATGGGTTAACTGTGGGGCAAAACCTAATAAATCACCGGCATGTTTTTGATAAAGTGTGGTAGCCATCAATGAACTATCACAATGAATTGTAAAATGATCCTGTACTTGATTAATTACCGCACCAGCAAACAGCGTATCCTCCAGATTAAAACGATCTTTCCAGCCCGCACAACCCAGTACTACATCTTTACCCTCCTGAATCAAAAAAGAACAAACTGAGGAAAGATTAGGGAAACTACCAGCAATGATAGTGGACGCATTACGATCTAAAGCCATTTGCAGTAAGCGAGTTCCGTTGGTAGTAGTTAAAACCAGGTTTCGATTTTCAATAAAACTGCGCGTATACTCCAGGGGGGAGTTACCATGCTGTAAACCCTCAGCAATCATACCATCGCGTTCGCCCGCTGCAATGCCATCAATGTTCTTTCCCATTTCAATAGCCTTGGGAACTGAGTCTACAGGAATTACAGCACGAGCACCATTATATAAAGCGGCGGCAATGGTAGAAGTAGCTCGAAACACATCAATAATTACAACAACACTGTTGCTTAAGTCATAAAGATGCAAGAGTGCTGGAGAGAGTGAAGTATAGAGCGTAGGTTTGTTAGACATAATTAATAGGAGAGCGCAAATTTAGAATTAATTCGACAAAGGAGAGCGGTGGAAGTAAAGTGTTTTAGCGCACTAAGAGTTTTTTCCAGCGATCGGTTTCAGCGTAATTTTTTATCAGCGCTATCTTTTGCTGAAGATACCTTTCCATGTACTGGTTAAAATAAACCGCGTTGAATAATCTTCCCAATTGGCCATAAGGAAATTCATAAGTCAACAGGTCAATCATCAGCATGCCATTGTCAATTGGCTTAAAATGATGTTCGTGTCGTAACATAGTCAAATCCCCTTGTAATTGGACCTCTACATACATTTCAGGCTTGATCATTTCCACGATTTTCACACGTTGCAGTCTTTCTTTAAAAAGATGGTAGGACTTCCAGGTAATAGTTTCACTTTTTTCCAAGAGGCCAAAACGAGTGCCTGCCACTGCATCGGTCTTATATCCTGTATACGCCTCTTTATGTATACTCACATGACGGCTCAGGTCAAACACAATGTTGGCCGGTGCTGCAATAAATGTAGTCAGATGAATCGTAGGCATACTTAAATAAAAGGTACTTTGACAACTTTTGCTTTTAATTGTTTATCACGAACCTGTATGTGCACAATCGTATCCAGGGTTGTAAAGGCAGCGTTGATATATCCCAGTCCAATCGCTTTGTTCAAACTCGGTGATTGCGTTCCAGAGGTAACCACCCCTATGGATTGACCCTCTTGGTTCTTGATTTCATATCCATGACGCGGAATACCTTTATCAATCATTTCAAATCCTACCAACTTTCGCTGCAATCCTGCTGTTTTTTGATCGGCCAGTGCAGTAGCGTTGGTAAAGGATTTTGAAAACTTAGTAATCCATCCTAATCCAGCCTCTAGTGGAGAAGTAGTATCGTCAATATCGTTACCGTAAAGACAAAATCCCATTTCCAGACGTAGTGTATCGCGTGCACCCAGCCCAATTGGTTTAAGTCCTTGCGGTGTTCCTATTTCAAAAATGGCATTCCATATTTTTTCCGCCTGGCCATCCTTATCTTCAAAATAAATCTCTACACCACCTGCACCCGTATATCCGGTGGCACTGATTAATACATTCTCTACACCCGCAAAGGTTCCTTTTACAAAAGTGTAGTAGGCAAGATTCAGCAAATCCATCTCCGTAAGTGGCTGCAAGATGCGTGTTGCGTTAGGACCCTGCACCGCCAACAAACATGTTTTTTCGGAAACATTATGCATCTCCACGCCCTGTTGGTTGAATTGTTGAATCCAATTCCAATCCTTTTCTATGTTGGAAGCATTCACTACCAGCATGTATGCATTGTTTTCTTCCAAACAGTATACGAGCAGATCATCAACAATACCTCCCTTATCATTGGGCAAACAGCTGTATTGTACCTTCCCCTTGATCAGCTTTGAAGCATCATTACTGGTCACACGCTGAATTAAATCAAGAGCATGTGGACCTTTCAGGATAAATTCTCCCATGTGGCTAACATCAAATACCCCTGCATTTTTTCTAACGGTTTGATGTTCGTCATTAATACCGGAATAGGAAATGGGCATATTATATCCGGCAAAAGGAGCCATCTTGGCTCCCAGCGCTTGGTGTTTTTGGAAAAAGGGAGTGTTCCTGACTGACATTCGTCATTTTTTAAGAACACAAATGTAAGTCAAAGCTACTGTCTGATTATCCCAAAAGAAGCCTTAATGGGGAGGGTCCTTGTACTCGAACAGGGTAATACTTGCTACGGGGTAACAACATCGCTTCCCGTTGCGTTTCGGGATTTGGTGGAACGGGTAGGTCCAACTCGATATTCATTGATTCCAATTCAGCGTCTGACCCATCAGCCGCTTTGAGTTCCCCATCTGGACCCATGATATACTCAATATTGGAACGATATCTGAAATGATGTTCTGTCCAATCATATCGGTCGTATTTACTATCGGTACGCTGTCGAATTTTTACCTCAAAAGAGGAAAGTTTAGAACGAACAGATTCATCAAAGCTGATACGGCCGCCTACAGGAACGCGTATGATTACCCGCACCTGTTGTGCTCTGTATTTTGCAGATGCCGGTATGGAGTACCCGTTGCCCAGATCAACGAGAGTATAAGAGCGATCTTTAATTAAGTGTGTGATGGTATCGCCTTTTTTATTTTTTTCCACTACAGAATAGTTTCCAATAGCGCTACTCGTGTTGATTTGATAGCGAATGGCATCCGCGCGCTTTCCAGCTTCCTGTTCGTCCCTACCATTGGCCATACGAATTAATTGAACTTGGTAATTGGAATCACGACTGGGCTCTACTTTGATTAAAATATTTGAGAGCTTTAGTGTATCCGGTGTAAGGTCCCATCCGGCAGGATCTCCATCGATCCAGCTAAAACTACCACTATACTCCAGCTCGGGCTCTGTGACAGTAACCATCATTTTGTTAGCGGGAGTAGTGGGTAATGCAATGTTTTCGGTTTTTTTCTCTTGATAGCGAAAATCTCTTGATAAGCTGGATGCAAACAAAACAACCGCTATCCAACCTAAAGCCCAAAGTCCTCCAAAGGTCCAGCTTAAATAAGTGTGTCCGGCTTTAGTGTTAATCAATCGACGGATTAACCAAATAATAAAACCAATTACGGGAACCAACAAAAACAAAGCAAAGGTTGCCCAGGCTAATACCTGTTGTTGGGCAGAACTCCATATATAATGTTGCAAGGGCCATGAAACAATTCCGCCAAAAAGCAGCGCTAACAAGGCAATGAGCAACACAATAGCGATCCCACCAAAAAACAATACAAAGAGAATTTTAAAAAACAATCCAATCAAGCGAAGGGGTCTTGAAATCCTACTCTTTTGCTTAGCTTCCTTTGCCAGCTCTTCCACTTTTGCAGATAGTTGTTTTGCGGTGAGCTCAACATCCTTCCCCCATTCTTCCATCTTTTTGTTAATCCCCTCCTCACTCACATATTGGCGAATCCGCTCGAGATTAATTTTTTCTCCGCGCATTTCCATTTTTTGATAAGACGTTTCTGCAGTAGGAAGAATAACCCAGAGAATAATATAGAGTATTACAGAAAATCCAAGTAAAGAGCCAAAGCTTACATTAAATAAAATCTCTGCTAATGCCGAGTCGTCAAAAATATCTAGTACAGAAAATAAGATTTGTAATAATAAAGGAGCTAAAAACAATAAACGAATATTACGTGTACTCACATTGAAATACGCAGCAATACCGCTGGCAACTCCGGCTAACACTCGATCGTCAGGATTACGATAAAAACGACGGCCTCTGTAATCTTCCAGTTCTTTAGCAGGAACAAGAATCCAAAGCAGAATATATCCCAATGCCACCAAACCAAAACTTGAAAAGCCTAGCAGGACAAATAATACACGAATAATAACCGGATCAATTCCAATAAAATTGGCAATTCCTCCGGCAACACCTCCCAATACTTTACTATTGGCGTCTCTATAAAATTCTCTTTTAAGAGTGGTGGGTTTGAAACCGGTTTGTTTGAATGAGGAATTCCCCTCTTGTGTAGAGGAGGTCTCTAAAATTTCCGCATCGGCTAGTTCCTCTGGTTTACCCATAGCAGCAATGATTGCAGTAAGATGGGCTTCCGTAATACACGCAGCACCTTGTTGAATTAAACCATAGAACTGCTCCGCAATTCTGCCTTCGATGTCGTTGATTATTTCTTCGCGGCTTTCTTCTTTAGAAAAGTAACTGCGTAAACTGGCAATATATTGTTGCAGTTGCTCATAAGCCGGTTCTTCAATTTGAAGAACGCGTCCACTCAGATTTATAGTAATGATCTTTTTCATAGTACAACTGATTATAATTAGAGATTGGTGGGTTTAGGGGTAATTATTTTGTTTACTGCAAAGGAGAGTTCTTCCCAAGTGCGACCCAGTTCTTGGTAAAAGAGTTGGCCCTTTTCGGTCAGTGAAAAATATTTCCGCGGAGGTCCGGATGGACTTTCGACCCATCGGTAAGTGAGCATTTCTGCATTCTTAAGGCGGGTTAGCAGGGGATAGAGGGTACCTTCCAGAATCTGAAGCCCGGATGCACGCATTTCATCCACAATGTCTCCGGGGTAGGATTCACCCCTTTTGATCACAGAGAGGATACAAAACTCCAATATCCCCTTGCGCATCTGGCTTTGTGTGTTATCAATATTCATAGTTTAAACTCGTAGTTGCTTATGCAAAGATAGGGAGAATGTTTGGTACTATGCAAAACATAGTACTATTTTTTTGTTTATTATTTAAAAATTAATCTTATTTGACCGGTTTTATGCCGAAATTTGCACCCTTATGAGTCGATTTTATCCATTTTTACTCCTTTTTGCGGGAATTCTGGGAATTCAGGCCTGCGCTGATAAATATCAATCTTACAGTTCTAAATATACCTTCCGCAGCCAAACAGGGGTTCCGGACTACAGTAATTTGGACCATTGGGCAGCCCATCCGTGGAAAAAAGACCCATCAGACAGTATTCCGCGACCCCTTCAGCAAGAGGAAAGGGATACCATCGCCGATGTTTTTTTTATTCATCCCACCACCTTTACCAAAAAAGAGGATTTTGCCCGGGCTAATGCTGCAATTGACGATCCTTACATCAATGCAAAAACAGATTATTCTACCATTCTCCTACAAGCCAGTGCGTTCAATCAATATGGAAGAGTTTTTGCACCGCGTTATAGGCAAGCGCATATTGGAAATTTTTATAGCGCCGACACGGTATCGGCAAGTAAAGCGCTTGCGCTAGCCTATCAAGATGTGCGTACCGCGTTTCTCTATTATCTGGAACATTATAATAATGGAAGACCCATTATACTAGCCTCACATAGCCAAGGTGCTTTACATACCATCTGGCTGCTCAAAGAATTTTTTGAAGGAAAGGAGTTACGTAAACAATTAGTGGCAGCCTATGCAGTAGGTTGGCCCCTGCAATTAAAGGCGCTAAGCACCATTCCTGTTTGCGCTACCCCTGAACAAATTAGCTGTGTGTGTAGCTGGCGAACATTTAAAACTGGATATCTCACGCCGGGCGTTACCAAAGAAAATGCAAGAGGGGATTCTGTGTTGGTGACCAATCCTATCAGCTGGACCACCGATCATTCTTTTGTAGGACGAACGCGTAACAAGGGTGCCGTTCTTACCAAGTTCAATAAAATTTTTCCAACACCCGCTGATGCACAAATTAGCAATGGTGTTTTGTTTACCGAAAAGCCAAGATTCCCCTGGAGTTTTTTATATAAAACCAGTAATTATCATATTGGAGATATCAATCTCTATTATATCAATGTGCGGGAAAACGTGGCTACCCGTATTCGAGCGTTTGAGAAACGTAAATAACACTCAACGTCAATGGGAGCGCTGATTAAGATCAGCAGTGTCAGGTTGCTTGAAGATTATCTTTAAGCCGAAACATTTCCCTATGAAAACAATTATTGTTCCCACTGATTTTTCTCCTACCGCCACTAACGCATTGCATTATGCCATTCATTTAGCAAATCAGGTAAAAGCCAATCTGGTGCTTACACATGTGTACCAGGTTCCGGTTAGTTACACCGATGCACCCATTGTATTAGTATCCGTGGAAGAACTTCGAAAATCTGCAACTGCAAGAGTGCAAAAACTAAAAGAAGAGGTGGAACATCTCGTGGGCGCACCGACTAAAATCTATACTGAAGTAATCCTGGGAACTGTGGTGGACGAACTCGAAAACCTATGTAATAAAATAAAACCGTTTGCTGTGGTGATGGGAACAAAAGGAGCCAGTGGAGTAGAACGCGTTTTGTTTGGTAGTAATACATTGTTGGCCATTCGCCGTCTAACCTGGCCCGTGATTTGCGTACCCCCTGGAAAAACGTATGGTAAGGGAATTAAAAAAATTGGATTTGCTTGTGATTTTGAAAAAGTGGTGAACAGTACACCCGCTCCTGCTATCAAAGCGTTTGTAAAAGCCTTTAGTGCACATCTGGATGTATTGAATATTAATCCTGATGGAAAAGCCAGAGAAGAAGAGATGCCCGAACAGTCTTTGCTATTACAAACGATGTTGAGTGAGCTAAAACCAGCTTTTCATTTTATACAGCATCGGGATATTGAAGATGGAATCAACGAGTTTGCAATCAAAAATGAATTGGACTTGGTTATTACCATTCCTAAAAAACATAATTTGATCGAACGGATTTTTAAAGAAACCTCCTCCAAGCAATTAATCTATCATGGAAACGTACCCATTCTTTGTATGCACGAGTAATTAAAACTCTGCACTGCCTGGAGTACGCGGAAATGCAATCACATCGCGGATATTATTCATACCCGTAACAAACTGTACCATTCTTTCAAAACCTAAACCAAATCCCGCATGCGGTACGGTTCCAAAACGTCGGGTATCCAAATACCACCACAATTCTTCTTCCGGAATATGCATCTCTTTCATGCGTGTAGTCAAACGATCCATGCGTTCCTCACGCTGTGATCCTCCTACAATTTCTCCAATGCCAGGAGCCAGAATATCCATTGCCGCTACCGTTTTACCATCGTCGTTTTGACGCATATAAAACGCTTTGATAGCAGCGGGGTAATTAGAAAGAATTACAGGTTTCTTAAAATGTTTCTCCACCAAGTAACGCTCGTGTTCACTTTGTAAATCCATTCCCCAGCCGGTTATTGGATATTGAAACTTCTTTTTCTTGTTGTGATTACTCTCGCGCAAAATATCAATTGCCTCGGTATAAGTAATCCGCTCAAACTGATTATCCACCACAAATTTGAGTTTGTCTAATAAGCCCATTTCACTGCGCTTATCTTGCGGCAATTGCTTCTCTTCTTCGGCCAGGCGCTGATCTAAAAACTGCAGATCTTCTGCATTATGCTCCATTGCATAGCCAATGATATACTTGATAAACTCCTCTGCCAAGTTCATGTTATCCTCTAAATCATAGAAAGCCATTTCGGGTTCTATCATCCAGAACTCTGCCAAGTGTCTGGCCGTATTACTATTCTCCGCACGAAACGTGGGACCAAACGTGTAAATCTCTCCGAAAGCCGTAGCGCCGAGTTCGCCCTCTAATTGACCACTCACTGTTAAGTTGGTAGAACGACCAAAGAAATCTTCTTTGAAGTTTATAGAGCCGTCTTCATTTTTTGGTGCTGTTCCATCCATGGGTAAGGTTGTAACGCGGAACATTTCACCCGCACCCTCTGCATCACTAGCGGTAATGATGGGAGTATGTAAATAGATAAATCCTTTTTGGTTGAAGAATTGATGCACGGCAAAAGCTAGTGCATGACGAACACGAAACACCGCACCAAAAGTATTGGTACGGAAACGGAGATGTGCTTTTTCTCTTAAGAATTCTAACGAGTGTTTTTTGGGTTGAAGCGGGTATTTTTCTGCATCAGAATCCCCCAATATTTCAATCGAAGCAGCTTTGAGATCCATCTTTTGTCCTTTTCCAAGTGATGGCTCAACAATTCCTTGTACACGCAGCGATGCAGAGGTGGTAATACGTTTTAGGATTTCTTCTGGAAATTTTCCTAACTCCAATACCACTTGTAAATTATTATTGGTGCTTCCATCGTTCAAGGCTATAAATTGATTGTTGCGAAATGTACGCACCCAACCCATCACAGTTACCTGCTGTCCCGCGGGCTCCTGTGCTAACAACTCCTTAATCTTGATCCTTTTATTGAACATGCACCCAATCTTTAGGGGACAAAGGTAAGTCCTGAACACAGAGCGGCTAACAAACCTGGAATGAAAAAATTTTTAGGATTCTCAATTTTGCTGTAGTATTGCAGTAGCAAACGGCCGTTGCGGCCATCTTTTCCAAGCCCTATCGTAATACCTAACTTATTATCCCGCTGAACGAATTACTCGTTCCATTTTCCCAGACAAATTTCAATCACTAAAAAAACAAGAATGCCAGTTTCTAACGACGAAAACAAACCGAAAAGAAGAGGAAGACCCCGTAAAGAAGACAAACCTGAAGAAAAAACTCCCGAGAAGAGCCCCTCCGCTGCACCTGCTGTGGAAACGCCGGCTACTCCTACTAAAACAGATTTGCTCGCACAAACTATATTAGAAAATACTCCCGAACCGGGAGCTCCTGTTGAAAATGCCCCACAGCGTTTTCAGCCAGCCCCTCGAAAAGAGCCTGTATTTACCGTTGAGTTTGACGGAATGATTATGGGGGAGGGCGTGTTGGAAATGATGCCCGATGGATATGGATTTCTCCGTTCGTCCGATTATAATTACTTGTCCTCTCCCGATGACGTGTACGTTTCACCCTCACAGATAAAAATCTTTGGTTTAAAAAGTGGCGATACTATTTATGGACCCGTTCGTCCTCCCAAAGAAGGAGAAAAATATTTTGCTCTCTTAAAGGTTGACCTATTAAATGGAAAAAGCCCAGATGAGGTAAGAGACCGTGTTCCTTTTGATTATCTGACACCACTTTTCCCCTTTGAAAAACTAAACCTGTTCACCACTCCTTCTGATTATTCTACCCGTATCATGGACTTGTTTACCCCCATTGGTAAGGGACAGCGCGGTTTGATTGTTGCACAACCTAAAACAGGTAAAACTATGTTGTTGAAAGCGGTGGCTAATGCCATTGCTGCCAATCATCCGGAATGTTATTTGATGGTGGTACTTGTAGATGAAAGACCTGAGGAGGTTACTGATATGGAAAGAAGTGTACGAGCAGAGGTGATCGCTTCAACTTTTGATGAACCCGCCGAGAAACACGTGAAGGTTTCCACTATGGCACTCAATAAGGCTAAGCGCCTGGTTGAATGCGGACATGATGTGGTAATTCTTTTAGATTCCATTACTCGTTTGGCACGTGCACACAATACCGTAGCTCCTGCATCCGGTAAAGTTTTATCCGGTGGTGTGGAAGCTAATGCCATGCAAAAACCAAAACAGTTTTTTGGAGCTGCGCGTAAAATAGAAAATGGTGGGTCGCTTACCATTATTGCTACGGCCCTGGTTGATACCGGTAGTAAAATGGATGAGGTAATCTTTGAGGAATTCAAAGGAACCGGTAACATGGAATTGCAACTGGATCGTAAGCTATCCAACAAGCGAATCTATCCGGCTATCGATCTTACTTCTTCTTCTACGCGTCGAGACGACCTGCTATTAGAACCTGCGGTGCTACAACGCATGAATCTGCTTCGCGTGTTCCTCACCGACATGAATACAGAAGAAGCCATGCGTGAATTGCAAAACCGAATGAAGGGGACCAAGAACAATGAAGAGTTTTTGGCATCCATGAATAAATAAATATACAGGGGGCTGCGGTCCCCTTTTTTTATATGCCGGCCCAGCGGATTGATATAGAACAATTTCTTTCTTTAGCCTCATTACATCCCGTGTTAGATGTAAGAAGTCCGGGCGAATACAAACACGCACATATACCGGGCGCACATTCCTTTCCGCTATTCACGGATGAGGAAAGAAAAATTGTGGGTACTACTTACAAACAAAATAGCAGAGAAGAGGCTATCAAAATCGGACTTGATTTTTTTGGTCCCACCCTCAAACAACGTGTGATAGAGGCAGAGCGAATTGCCAATGGAAATAAATTACTATTAGTACACTGCTGGAGAGGCGGGATGCGTAGTGCCGCCATAAGTTGGTTATTGGATTTGTTTGGTTTTAAAATCTATACACTAGCTGGCGGATACAAAGCTTATCGTAATTGGGTACTAGCGCAGTTTAAAAAAAATTATTCATTTCAATTAATTGGCGGGTACACAGGGTCTGGAAAAACAGAACTACTAGGTGCTTTAAAAACGAGCGAAAAATTTGTAGTGGATCTGGAAGGGTTGGCTGGGCACAAAGGATCCGCTTTTGGAAATATTGGTCTTCCGCCTCAGCCTGGTCAAGAACAATTTGAAAACAAATTAGCCCAAGCATTACAGCACTGTGTACAAGCCAATCCATCTGCTCCGATCTGGCTGGAAGATGAATCGCAACGAATCGGAACCGTGAACATTCCCAATGAGCTATGGACTACCCTGCGAAAATCTCCTGTCTATTTTTTAGATATTCCCTTTGAAAAAAGATTGGAGCACATTGTTGAAGAATACGGAGCGCTTGATCGAGAAGCGGTAATTGCGGCCATAGGAAGAATCACCAAAAAACTAGGACATCTGCAAGCGCAACAAGCCATTGATTTTTTTCAAGAGAATAAAATAGCAGCCAGTTTTGAAATTTTACTTCGGTATTATGATAAACTATATGCAAAGTCCTTGCAGAATAGGGAAGGGCTTGATAAACTATTAACGGCAATTCCCGCTGAACAAACAGGTGCTGCCAATTTAGAAAAGTTACTTTCCATCAATAAAGTATAGGATGAATACAGAACCAATTAAACTAACTTCTTTCTCACATGGCGCAGGTTGTGGATGTAAAATTGCTCCTAAAGTATTAGAAGAAATATTGCACACGAACCTTGCTTTACCCGACAATAAAAATTTATTGGTGGGCAATCATAGCAATGATGACGCAGCCGTTTATGATTTGGGGAATGGCACGGCATTAATTTCAACTACTGATTTTTTCACTCCCATTGTAGACGATCCCTTTTTATTTGGAAAGGTAGCAGCAGCTAATGCCATCAGCGATGTATATGCAATGGGTGGGAAACCTTTACTCGCTATTGCAATTTTAGGTTGGCCGATTGAAAAAATTGCAGCCACGCATGCACAACGAGTAGTTGAAGGAGGTCGAACCAGTTGTGCAGCAGCTGGAATTCCATTAGCAGGCGGACATAGTATTGATTCGCCCGAACCCATTTTTGGATTAGCGGTTACAGGAATTGTTCCCATTGAAAACTTGAAAAAAAATAATACAGCACAACCCGAAGATTTATTACTACTCACAAAACCCTTGGGCGTTGGTATCCTGGCTACTGCAGAAAAAAGAGGATTACTGCAAGAGGCAGATCGTACCACACTACACCAACAGTTAACGCAACTAAATTTTATTGGAGAGGAGTTGGGTAAAATAAAAGGTGTAAATGCCATGACCGATGTAACTGGATTTGGGTTAATGGGACACGTGCTGGAAATGGCAGGCGGCAGTGGTTGCAGCGCTGTTATCGATTATGCCCAAGTGCCTTTGATAGAAGGCTTGCAGTCATATATCAGCCAACGGATTAGTCCTGATGCCACACCGCGTAATTGGAACGCATACAGCAGTAAGGTAAAATTTGAAAAAGGAGTCAATGTGATGGAAGCTTTTACAGTGCTTCCCGATCCACAAACCAATGGAGGTTTGTTGATTAGTTGTAATCCAGACTCTTTAAAAGAAGTACAAGCATTATTACACGCAAAGGGACTTGGTGCACATATCAACCCAATTGGGAAAATTATTGCGCAAGCCGAGGTGCCTCTTTTGGTAAAATAACTTAGAAAACTAAATTCTCTTTATTCTTCACTTGTTCAACCGGAAGCTCCGCTACTAATTGTACAGGAGGAATACTTCTAATAATTTGAATCGTTTGTTGAATAGAAGCATCGCTTACTTCGTCCTCACGCATTAACCATAAAAAATCAAGGTGCTTGAATTCGGGCAACAGAAATTCGCCATCAAACTTATTGTTATAAATATAGTGCTCAAGGGAGCCGGTAGGCTCTTTGTATTCATATACCGAAAAGGAATATTGTCTTTTCTTGTAGATTCTTTTTATTTCTAATTCATTGATTCGAAAATCAAGTCCAATTGAATTATTGAGGTGCCAACAAAATTGATATCCGCGAATCGGGGCAACAATTCCCAATAAGCGCGTGCCTTCAAAGAAAGCTTCGGTAATCAGAGAATTGTCTAGGACCAGTTTTGTGGTGCGTTCTGCCATAACGAGTGTATTCTAAGTTACAACGAACTTTTACATTACCCGTGCTCGATCAAAACTGTATTTCAACAGTGAACTTTTCGGAACCACGCTGATAAACCACCGTTGTTTTGTCGCCTTTCTTAAAACGGCCCAGGGTTTGCATATAAGACTCCATTGAACTAACGCGGTAATCGCCGATTTGCAGCACAATATCGCCCGCCTTCAAACCTGCTTTTTGTGCTGCTCTTCCCTCGGTAACACCATCGGCACGAACACCGTTTCCGCTATAGGTGTAGTCTGGCATAATTCCCATCGAAACACTAAATCTTGCAGTAGTGGTGGTTTGTGCTTCACGTGTTTTTAGAAACGCCAACTTCCCCTTTGCATTGGCGCCTTCCACCACTTGGCGAACATGTTTTACTATTTGCACCATACCCTTGTAGTTTATTCTGTCTGCATCATCGGTGGGTTTGTGATAGTCGGTGTGTAGTCCGGTAAAATAAAATAGCACAGGGATGTCTTTTCGATAAAAAGAAGTGTGATCGCTTGGACCAGATCCACTGGAATCAATTTTTATGGAAAGGCTTTTTTCGTTTCTAGAAAGGGATTGATTGTTTACCAAAGAGGCCCAAGTAGGAGAGGTGCCAAATCCTCCAATGGTCACAGTCCGTGTACTGTCGTTCAATCGACCCACCATGTCCATATTAATCATATAATTAACAGCGCTAAGCTCAATGGTAGGATGATCCGTAAAATATTTTGAACCATACAAACCCAACTCCTCTCCAGAAAATGCAATGAACAAATAGTTGTTGGTTTTTGCAGGGGATTGTTTCAGTACTCTAGCTAATTCAATAAGTGCAGCCGTTCCACTTGCATTATCATCCGCGCCATTGTGGATGGCCGCCTCTTTTTTCTCATAGCGTGAATTACCATCTTCACCATAGCCAAGATGATCAAAATGCGCTCCTATGATCACCGTAGTGGTCGCTTTGTTGTCTACCCATCCAATGACGTTGGAGCCCGATCTAATTTTTTCTCCAAGCTGAATGGTTCCATTAAAATTGAAAACGCCCTCTTCGTCCTCCTTTGTTATTCCATTTATAATTGCATTACTCACATAAAGAACAGGAATGTCTACTGATGGAGATTTATCTTTTCCATTAAACGAAAGCTTGTCTTCTTTTTTTCCTGCATTATACCAAATCAATGCAGTAGCGCCTTTACTTTTTGCCGTTTTACTATACTCATAAATATATCCAGCCAAATCAAAGTGGGGATTGTTAGCATTATCCTCCAATACCACATCAATGTCCATTAACCAGGGTGAACCGATTTCTCGCAGTCCTGTTGTGGCAGTTCCGGATATGGAACCGTTGGCGCTATAAGGAAATGCAAAAAACTCTTTATTGAGGAGCAGGTCTTTTGTAGCAGCCGCTCCTTCTGAGAAAGACTTAGTAATGGTTAGTGTGGTACCTTCTTTCATCTCTTTTCCTTCATTCACTGAAAAAGATTGATAGTATTGATCTGTTCCTTTGGGCGCCAGGCCAATTTTTTGAAATTGTTGCGCTATGTAGCTCATTGCTAATTTTTCTCCCGCAGTTCCTGTTCTACGACCCTCCAGTTTGTCGTCTGCTAAATAAGAGACGTGTGCGCGCAGACTGGGTTCAATTTTTTGGAAGCTACCCGTGTTTTTTGAAATTGCGCAGGCGCTAAGTAAAAGGACTACAAGGGGAAGGTAAAACCTGATTTTCATCGTGTTTAGTTAAATGCGGACTGCAAAGTTATCAGGTATTAGATGGAATTCAAGAGGTACTTCCTAATTCGTAAATCAATTTGCGGGGGTCTGTCTACTTTTGCACCCTTACCCAAGACTTGTGGGAACAACAATCAGTCATATTGCCCTGGTGGGCAACCCCAACAGCGGAAAAAGTTCACTCTTTAATCGGCTGACCGGGCTGCGTCAACAAGTAGGAAACTTCCCCGGTGTAACAGTTGATAAAAAAACGGGTACCGCCCAGGTTGGTAAGCACGAGGTAAACTTTATCGATTTGCCCGGGACCTACAGTTTGTATCCTAAAAGGATGGACGAATGGGTAACCTACCGGGTAGTGATGGGTGAGGATGCGGAGATAAAACCCGATGTAATTGTAGTAGTGGCAGATGCCAGCAACCTTAAAAGAAATCTACTTTTTTGTACACAGCTAATAGACTTGAAGCAGCCGGTGGTGGTAGCGCTTACCATGATGGATCTGGCCAGACAAAAAGGAATTAGAATTAACCTGACCGAACTTGAAAGAGAACTAGGTGTGCCGGTAGTGGCCGTGGATGCGAGAAAAGGAAAGGGAATTAGCGCTCTTCAAAAAGCCATTGAATTAACTATTGAAGGAGCTTATAAAATTCCGGTGCGTGATTTTATCGATAATCGTTCGCTGGCCGCCATACCCATAGAAAAAATTAAGGAAGAAATGATTGGCGTGGGAGATTATAAAGCCATTCATCTTCTTACTAATCACGAATCATTTGGATTTGCCACAGATATACAGCAGAAAATTGAAGAGATTGAAAAACAATATCAATTCAACCCCACTAAAACACAGGCCGAAGAAATTTTACAGCGGTATGGAAAAATAAAACAGGTAATGCAGTTGGCAGTTACAGAACCAGACCCTTTGCAAAAATCACTCTTCACCGAAAAGTTAGATACAATTTTACTTCATCGACGCTGGGGTTATCTCATTTTACTAACAGTACTTTTTTTGTTATTCCAAAGCGTTTTCTTGCTGGCACAATATCCAATGGACTGGGTTGAGTTAGGTTTTGGTGTGTTGAGTGGCTGGCTTTCCTCTGTTCTTCCAAACACATTATTTTCTGATCTATTGATCAACGGGGTTGTAGCGGGTTTAGGTGGAATCTTGGTTTTTGTTCCCCAGATTATGATATTATTTGGAATTATCACGTTGTTGGAGGATTCTGGATATATGGCAAGGATCAGTTTCTTGTCTGACAAGGTGATGAGAAGTGTTGGACTGAATGGAAAGAGTGTAATGCCCATGATTAGCGGTTTTGCCTGTGCCGTACCCGCCATCATGAGCGCGCGTAATATTGAAAACCGAAAAGAAAGACTGCTCACCATATTGGTGACACCGTTAATGAGTTGCTCCGCAAGATTACCCGTATACACAACCATCACTGCGCTGGTAATTCCCAACGAATATCTTTTTGGTGTATTAAGCGTTCAGGGTTTGGTTTTGCTGGCTATGTATATGGCGGGTGTACTACTAGCCCTGGTGGTTTCTTATGTGGCTAATCTTTTTATTAAAATCAAGGAGAAAAGTTTCTTTATACTGGAGTTGCCCACGTACCGATCGCCTCGCTGGGGTAATCTGTTGCCCACCATGCTAGGAAAGGCAAAAATTTTTGTACTCGACGCGGGTAAAGTAATTATGATTATTTCGCTGGTCCTCTGGGGACTAAGCTCGTATGGTCCTGGCGAGCGCATGCAAGCTGTTGAAAAAAATTATCAAGCTGCGTTGATGATTCCCGGCGCAGACACTACACAACTGGAAAAAGATTTTCACGCAGCCAAACTTGAAAACTCCTACGCCGGATTAATTGGCAAACAATTAGAGCCTGCTATTTCACCGCTTGGATTTGATTGGAGAATTGGTATTGCACTAGTCACTTCTTTTGCGGCAAGAGAAGTTTTTGTGGGAACCATGGCCACATTATTTAGTGTTGGAGACAACAGCGATGATGCGTTGTTGAATGATAAAATGAAAGCAGCCGTTCGTTCTAATGGCACTCCCTTGTTTACACTCGCTACCGGTCTTTCGCTAATGATCTTTTATGTGTTCGCCATGCAGTGCATGAGTACACTTGCGGTTGTAAAGCGCGAAACCAAAAGCTGGAAATGGCCCCTGATCCAACTGATTTACATGACCGGTCTGGCCTGGCTTCTTTCCTGGATTGTTTATTTGATTTTTAGTTAATCGCTTTTTGTAAACTATTTTGTTGGTACAGACAAGTAGTCAAACACCAAATTGCAAAGTGATTTAACACCAGCTGGCATGCCGCTATTGTCCACATAAAAATCTGCAGTGTGGTGTGGTGGAGCTTGTGAGGAATTTTGTCCCTTAGGCATTCCACCTAAAAAGAAAAAGAAGGCAGGTGCTTTTGTACCATAGTAAGAAAAATCTTCGGCACCGGTAACCCACTCTGCATCGATTACGTTTGAGGCGCCCAAGGTTTTTTCCAAGGTTGGAATCATTTTCTTCACCAGCGCTGGTGTATTATAGGTAACCAGTGTTTTTGTTTCAATCGTTACATCTGCATCAGCTCCGTTTGCTGCAGCAATAAGTTTTGCGGTTCGTTTTATTTTTTCGTGTACCTCCAACTGCATTTTGCTATCCAATGTTCGAATGGTTCCCGACATTTCGCAGGTTTCAGAAATAATATTTTGACGAACACCGCCGTTAATTTTTCCTACGGTAATTACCACTGGCGCTTTTGTTAATTCTGATTGACGACTAACAATGTTTTGCAAGCCTTCGATAATCTGTGCCCCAACCTGGATTGGATCCACACCGCGCCAAGGTTGAGAACCGTGACTTCCTTTTCCTTTAACGGTAATAGAAAACCAATCTGCGGCAGCCATTAAGGATCCCGATTTGTATTTTACTTTTCCAACTTCTAAATCAGATTGTATGTGTAGTCCAAAGATGGCATCTACTTTAGGGTTTTCCATCACCCCTTCTTTTACCATCAATGCTGCTCCACCCTCTTCACCAGCCGGTGCACCTTCTTCTGCTGGTTGAAAAATAAATTTCACCGATCCGCTAATTTGATCGCGCATACCAGAAAGAATTTCTGCTACGGTCATCAAAATAGCCACATGCGTATCGTGACCACAGGCGTGCATCACGCCTACCTCGGCACCCTCATAGATTGTTTTTTCGCGTGAGGCGAACGGAATCTTTACACGTTCAGTTACCGGTAGCGCATCCATATCAGCGCGCAATGCAACACAAGGCCCCGGCTTTGTGCCTTTCAATACTCCAACCACACCCGTTTTAGCCACACCCTCCTGTACTTCTATTCCAAGCGAGCGCAAATGTGCTGCAACCAGTTTTGCGGTTTTGAATTCACGATTGCCAAGCTCAGGGTTTTGATGAATTTGCTCTCTCCAGCTATTGGTTTTGGCCTGGAGCGACTCAGCTTTAGACTGTATCACTGTTTTGAGATCTGTTGAGTTACGAGTTTGGGCGTTGATAACCGGTGCGGCAATTACTAGAAGTGCGGATAGAAGAATTTTATTCACGGGGGCTGATTTTTAGTGAAAGTACAATAACAATGATAAATTTTTACTTTTAAGGTATCATGTTGATTCGTCATCTCCCCTTTTTGCGCGCCGTTCTTTCTCACAGCCTTGTTGCTTTTGGAGGACCGCAGGCACATTTGGGTATGATGTTTAAAAACTTTGTGCACAAGACGCCCTATGTAACAGAAAAAGAGTTGATGGAGTACAACACCTTTTGCCAGTTGCTGCCAGGTGCCTCTTCTACACAAACCCTCACACTTATTGGTTACAAAAGAGGCGGTATTCCACTTGCTATTCTTACTCTTTTGATTTGGATACTTCCCGCCAGTATAATTATGGGTGGATTTTCTTTTTTGCTCCCCTACCTGGATCAACAAAAAGTTGGAGGCGGAGTGTTTCGGTTTATCCCTCCCATGGCAGCAGGATTTCTTGGTTTTGCGATTCTCCGCATTTTTCCCCTGGCAATTAAGAATACTATAACCTGGGTAATTATGGGGGTTAGTCTTATTGCAACAGCTTTATTATTTGGTAGACCCTGGTTGATTCCAGTATTGTTAATTGCGGGAGGTGTTGCAACTAATTTTAGTCGAAAGCGAATTCCTCAACTAGAGGAAAAACCAAAACAAATACGTTGGTGGAACTTTTGGCTCTTTGGAATTATTTTTCTGGCTGCCGGTTTTTTTAGTGAAACCGCACGCACCAACAATTGGCCGGAACGAAAACCCTTAAATCTTTTTGAGAACACGTATCGTATGGGAAGCCTGGTGTTTGGCGGAGGGCAGGTTTTATTACCTATGATGTACGAACAGTGGAGCGTTCGTCCTAACACTGTGCGCGATAAAAATCCCAATGTGATACAAATTGATCAGCGGGATTTTTACATGGGTATGGGGGTGGTGCAAGCGGTTCCCGGACCCCTCTTCTCTTTTGCTTCTTTCACCGGTGGGTTGTCATTAAAAAAGGAGGGGCCCTGGATGCAATTGTTGGGTTGTTTGATTGGAACAATTGCCATTTTTTTACCGAGCGCTCTATTGGTACTTTTCTTTTTTCCTATTTGGCATAACCTAAAAAAGTATGCCGGCATTTATCGATCCCTAGAGGGAATCAACGCTGCAATAGTGGGAATATTAATTGCGTCAACAATTTATATTTCTCGAGATATTTCTCTCTTGGAAATCAACACAACCAGTTGGATTAATTTATTGGTAATTGTAGGCACGGTGCTCCTCTTGCGTTTCACAAAAGTTATCTCTCCACTAATTGTTGCAGCCTGTTTGTTGTTGGGCTATTTTTTATAGTATCCCCCCTTTTCAATTTCTTCTCGCACTGAATCTGGAACCATGTATCGAATAGATTTTCCATTTGCAACACAATGTCTGATATATGTTGCAGAAAGATTTAGCAATGGTGCATCAATACAATTTAGCTGAGCGCCTATTGTATTGTTAGTTGAAAATCCTTGTCGGGGATAAACAAATAAAGGATAGTTTGCTATCAGCTGGTTTGCATTTTTCCACTTAGGAAGATTTTGAAAACTGTCTGCACCCATCAGAACAGAAAACTCGTGTTGCGGATATTTTTCACTTAAGTACGTGAGTGTATCAATGGTGTAAGAGGGCCGCGGAAGATTAAACTCTATATCAGAAACGCGAATTCGTTCGTCGTGCTCGGTAGCAAGCTTGGCCAAATGAAGTCGTTGATACTCGTTCAAGAGGCTGTTCTCTTGTTTGTGTGGATTTTGGGGTGAAACCACCAGCCATAGTTTTTCTATATCCGTTTCGTTCAACAGATAGTTTGCCACAATCAGATGACCATTGTGAATAGGATTAAAAGAACCAAAATAAAGAGCGACTTTCACCTATATTGTTGATTATCAATCGTTTGTGTCTACAAGAATCGTCTCCGCCTCGTTTATTCGGAGGCTTAAATGGTATCCGGAAACGGACACCGAAATTGGGTCTCCCAACGGAGCAATCTGTTCAACCAACACTCGTTCACCCGGTATACACCCCATCTCCATGAGCTTCAAAAAAAGCTCTGAGTTTTCAAACTCGGTGATTGTTGCCTCCTGTCCTGGCTTAAGGTCCGATAATCTAACCCTCATAAACAAGCATTAATAATGCAAAGCTATTCTTGTTGGGTGGTTTTTCTTTACGAATTTTGATAATTATGAACTCAAAATCAAAAGTTTACTTTTTTTTCCCGGAAGGTGCGGTGAATCTTACCGGCCGTACTTCTTTAAAGGGATTTATTGAAAAGCTCTTTAAAGCAGAAAAAAAGCAAATAAACCAGATTAATTACGTTTTCTGCAACGATAGAACCATCAGAAAGATCAATAAGCAGTATTTAAATCACGATTATGCTACCGATATCATCACATTTGACCTTTCTGAAAGCAAGCTGATTACTGCAGATATATATATAAGTGTGGAAAAGGTTCGCGAAAACGCCCGAGCCCTGGGTTTATCCTTTAAAAGCGAAATTCACCGGGTAATTTTCCATGGCGCACTTCATCTTTGTGGCTACAGAGATAAAAAAAGCGCAGAAATCAATAAAATGAGGGGAAAGGAGGACATTTACCTAAAGAAATATGGTGTTTCCCCCAAATAGCGTTCCACGTGGAACACAATTCAAGGATAGAAAGGGGTTATCTTTGCTCCGTGTTCAAAGAATATGACGTTATAGTGGTTGGGGCAGGCCAC
>VFQT010001805.1_pt1 | contig 24139 bp, 23 predicted proteins | sample 3512381 | NCBI WGS metagenome assembly VFQT01 (sample SAMN10412376, study PRJNA504923) | tailings metagenome | isolation source: Relicate 2 Philex TSF3 active mining site | place: Philippines: Tuba, Benguet | collected 2017-08-29
GGAGTTGATGGCGGGGGATGCATCGCCCCCCGGATCTCGGAACCGATCTGGCGCTGCCATGAACTGCAGCCATCGGCACGTTTGTTAACAATCGTCTCACATACTCTTGCGATGGCCCGCCACAGCGCTCCTGCGTGTCATGTTTCGATGACGAAGGCGTGCCGAGGACATTGTCGATGATATATGTGTTGCCACTCGTCGCGATCATCGCGGCTTCGACCTGGGCTTTCGTGGCATTCAGGCACTACGGCGCTTCGCAAACCGCCCTACGCAAACGGCAGGCCGCGGAACGCTCTAGGCACTTCAGCGCCTTGGCGGCGAAGGCGGGTGACATCCAACCCGGCCAGAGTTCCCGTCCCAAAGGCTTCGGTCGCCGTTGACCGCCGTCGATGGACCCAGATGTCAAACTTGTAACTTTCGCCGACGTGACGCGACGAAACTGCGCCTCCGGTCCAGCAAGGACCACGGCGTGGCTGCTCACAAATTCAAAGGCGGCCAGATCGTCCGCCGTCAACCTAAGTGTATCGCATCTGACGTTTGGTCCCCGGTTGCTGCTGGGCTCGCAACCAAACGTCAGACGAAAAAGCTACACTGGAATCATGGTCAGACATGCGCCGCCGGTTACGCGCCGCGCCGATCTGAAAATCATTCGTCGAGGCGCGTCTCGGGCTCGGTGTCGATCTCGAGCGCGTCACCTTCGTCGTCCTCGGATTCCAGAATGACGTCGCTTGCGTCGTCTTTGAGATCGATCTCGTCGTCAGCGTCCGCGATATCCTCCACCTCGGCCACATCGGGCGCCGCGGCCTTGACCGCTTCGGGTGCCGCATTGGCCCAACTCCGGCCCGGTCGCGACCTCGTACGTGCTGCGGCAAGGGCCTCTTCCTGGGCGCGTTCCACGGCCGGATCGTAAGCGGTGCCGCAATTGGGACAGCAATACGATTCGCGGTTGAGACTGTAGAAGGGGAGACCGCAGGCTTCGTTCTGGCACCTCTTCTTGGTGCCTCTGAGTTGGTGGTTCGCCATGCCGGCTCCTGTTGTGCGCTCGCGCCTGACCGACGCCAGCCGCCATTTTTCCGAAGGGAATGCTGCGTAACGCCGCGTCTTGGCGGAGGACATCGCCGCGCCGGTTCTGCGGATGCCCGAAATTCTCGTGAACACGTCCTCGCGCACCATCGGTGCCCATGCGAGCCTCGCCTCGCATCCGACGTGGAGACGAACACGCGATCCGGATCGGATCGAGTTGCCGCTGCGACGTGCCTACGGCCTTGCGGGCAGCGTGTCCATTGAAAACAAGCCAGATCCGGACAGATCCTCTGCCTCAGGAATGGCAATGGCCGCCGCCGTTGTCGGCAGCGGCCTCGCAAATCGATGGCGCTTTGGCGCCGTCGACCTCAAACGTGACCGAGCGTTCCCAGGCGGAACTTCACGCGGCTGGCGGCCGGATCGAGGCTGCGCTTGAATTTCGGTCCGTCGGTCGGCTTCACGCGCAACAGCACGAAGCACGAACCATTCGAATCGCGCAGCATCCGCGCGCCCTTCTCGAGATCGGCTTCCGACTCGATGGAACACGTATTCTTGATGCCGGCTCCGATGGCCATCTGCTCGAGGTCGACGCCGAGGCAGGTATGGCTCTTCTGATAGCCCGTCTCGCCGTAATGACCGTTGTCGACGCAAAGGATGCGAAGGTTCGGCGGGTTCATGACGGCCACCGTCGCCAGGGCGCCGATGTTCATGAGCAGTTCGCCGTCACCCGTCGCCACCAGAACTTTCTTGTCCGGGCGCGCCAGCGCGAGGCCAAGCCCCATGGAAACGGCAGCCCCCATGGCGCCGGCCAGGCCGTAGTAGTTGGCACCGTCCTTCGTCATGGCGCCGAGATCCTTCGCCGTTCCGGCGAGGCCCGCGATCACCAGGTAGTCGTCCGCGTTGCCCACGACAGCGGGAACGGCGGTGATGCGATCGAGCGTGTAGCGCGGTCCAGCGGTTCGCTCGGTTGCGTTCGTCATTGTCGTCTCTCCCTCAGAACGCCTTGGCGCCGATCAGCTTCTGCGTCAACAGCACGGCCACCGCCTGCCCCGACTTCCACACCATGTTGCATGCCGCGTCGATGGTGGGCCCGACCTCCTCCGGCGAATTGATTTCCAGTGTAACGAAATCGAGCGCGTTGAGGATCGGCCGCGTCGCCTGCCCCATGCCCATCTGCCAGGGATTGCCCTCGCCGAACTCGCCGCGCATCGACAGAATCGTCAGGAACGGAAAGCGGCCGCCCTGCACCATCGACATGAAATTCACACAGTTGCCGAGCCCGCTCGACTGCATCAGCAGCACCGAGCGCGCCCCACCCAGATGCGCACCGCAAGCCAGCGCCACGCCCTCTTCTTCCGTCGTGAGCGCGATCGAGTGCACGTCCTTGTCGCCGATCGACCGGTCGATGCAGATGCGGTGCCCGGCATCCGGTACGTAGCTGAACTGTGTTACGCCGTTGCGCCGGAGCGCCTCGTAAACATCATTCTGCCAGCCGGAGGATATCTCCTTCGCATGCTGGTCTTCCGTCATCGTTGCCGACATTCCTTGGGCTCCCTTGCTCGCCACCGGCACGGTCGGCCGGGGAAAAGAGTGGCGACCATAGTGCCAGTCCGACCGTTTGTTGAGTCTCTCTGGAAGGCCCCCCATGCACCCATGGCGTGCCGCCATGCACCCCGCGTGCGGTAGTTGACCGGCCGGGAAGGACGCTTCACCTTCCTTCACCGATCACATCGACACGACACCCAACGGGCAGCCAACCCTATGCAAACGCCCCAAGGAGCGCGCACCCCGCCGCTCACCGCGGACGCCGATCCCTTCATGCGGACCCGTTTTCCCGTGTGGCCGCTCGCCGCGACGCTGGCGGTCCAGACACTGGCGACGGCTGCGGCCTACTCGATCCCGGCGGTCGCGCCCGAGGTCGCCCGCCACGTTGGCGTGCCGCCCGCGCTCGTCGGCGTCTTCATCTCGATGGTCTACGGCGTGGGGATCCTGTCGGCCATTTTCTCGCCCGCCGCCATCTACACGCGCGGCGCCGTGCGCGTGTGTCAGGCCGTCTGCCTCGCCACCCTTGCCATGCTCGCCACCGCCTCGATGGGCACCACGGCCGCGATCGCGGTCAGCGCCTGCCTGATGGGTCTGGCCTACGGCGCCACAGCGCCATCGAGCACCCATCTTCTGGTCCCGCTGACACCGCCAGCGCATATGAACGTGGTCCTGTCCCTGCGCCAGATCGGCGTTCCGCTGGGCGGTATGCTGGCCGGCCTCATCATGCCGCCGCTCGCGCTGCGGCTCGGATGGCAGACGTCGCTCGTCGTCCAACTCGTCCCGACCTTCGTCCTGATGCTGCTGCTCGAGATCGTCCGGCGGAAATGGGACGCCCGGAGCCCGAAGGCCGGGCCCCACGCCCCCGGCCTGCGCTCCATGGTGGGGCTGCTCTCCCACAGCGCCGCATTGCGGCGCCTGTCGTTCGCGGCCTTCGTCTATTCGGGCCTTCAGCTCTGCTTCATCGTCTTCATGACGACGCAGTTGACCACCGTCGTCGGCTTCAATCTCGTCCTGGCCGGTCAGGCACTCGCCGCCTATCAGCTGTCCGGTGTCATCTCGCGACCGATCTGGGGATGGCTCGCCGACCACGTCCTTGCAGCCCGCTGGCTGCTGGCCCTGCAGGGCGCCATCATGTGCGGCGCAGCCTTCCTCGCGGGCCGCTTCGCACCGGGATGGCCGCCCTACCTGATCTTCCTCGTCTGCATCGTGGCGGGTGCCACCGCCAGCGGCTTCACGGGCATCGCTTATGCCGAATACGCCCGCCTCGGTGGCGCTCGACGCACGGAGGCCACCGGCGTCGGCTCGGCCTTCATGTTCGCGGGCGTCATGGCGTTGCCGTCGGCCACCAGCGCCGCCTTGACGCTTCTCGGCAGCTACACGCTCGCCTATTCCTGCATCGGCGTATTGGCATTGGCCGCCGGGCTCATGCAGGCGTTGCCGCGCAGCGAGACGACGCCGCCGACGTGACGGTCAGCCTCCTCAGCGCTTCATACCTTCGGGACGCCCGCGCATCAGCAGGATGAGCGGCAGCGTCACGGCGCAGGCCGCCGTGAACAGTCCGAATGCGTTGAGATAGGCGATCATGGTCGCCTGCCGCGTGATCTCGCGAGAGACACGCGCCAGCCCGGTGAGGCTGTCCACGTTCCAGCTGCCGAGAACCTCGGGAATCTGCAGCACCTTGTTGAACGGCGTCAGCACCTCGACCAGCCGGCCGTAGTTCACCCGCGTCGAACGCACGATCTCCGCCACGCAGATCGAGATGAAGAAGCTCGAGCCGAGATTGCGCAGCAGATGATAGATGGCCGTCGATTCGGCCATGTCCTCCTTGGAGATGGTCGAGAACGTCACCGTCGTCAGCGGCACCCAGATGAGGCCGATGGCCAAGCCCTGCAGAACCGCGTTCGCCGTCAGCGACAGGTAGCTGACGTTGAGGTCGATGTGCATCAGCCAAAGGCCCGCGACGAGCAGCATGCCGAAGCCGATCATCATGGACAAGCGCGCATCCATGCGGCTCGCGAACCCCGCGAACAGGAAGCCGATGCAGCCCCCCGCCCCGCGGCCCGCGATGACAATGCCGACGAGGCTGTCGGTGTACCCCGCAGGTCCCGTCAGCAGCGGCGGCAGCAGCACCATCGGCGTGAAGTTCAGCATGCCGTAGATCGTCACCAGCAGCAGGCCGATGGAATAGTTGCGGTTGCGCAGAAGGCGCGGGTTGAGAAACGGGCGGTCCGTCGTCAGGCAGTGGCTCACGAACACCCAGAACGCCAGCACCGCGATGATCGTCTCGACGATGATCTCGGTGGACTGATACCAGTCGAGGCGTTGTCCGCGCGCGAGCACGAGCTGCGTCGCCCCCAGCGCGATCGACAACGCGAAGAAGCCCAGCCAATCCAGATGCGGCTTGCCCGTCACGACGTCGGGTTTGAGGAACATGCGCAAGCCCACCACCGCCGCGATGCCGATGGGAACGATGGCGTAGAATGCGTAGCGCCACGTGTAAAGTTCGGCCATCTGGCCGCCCAGTGTCGGCCCGATCACAGGCCCGATGACGACGCCGAAGCCGTAGAGCCCCATGACGAGACCCTGCTGCTCGCGCGGGAAACTGTCCATGAGAATGGACTGGGCGAGCGGCGTCGAGGGCGCGCCGAACCCGCCTTGCAGGATGCGCCAGAGCACCAGCCCCTCCAGCGACTCCGCGACGCCGCACATGAAGGTCGCGAGCGTGAACCCCGCCACGCTCCACACCATCGTCGTGCGCGTGCCGAACCGCCCCGCGAGCCAACCCGTCATCGGCGTCACGATGGCGGTCGCCAGAATATTGAATGTCATCGCCCAGGCGATCTCGTCGGAGGTCGCGGCGAACGAGCCTTGCATCTGCGGCAGAATGGTTGAGACGATGAGCAGCGTCGTGCTGTAGAGCGTCGTTGCGAGAACGACGCAAACCAAGATGAGCACGCGCCGCGCCGTGGATAGCTCCGGTTCTCTGGCTGCGGCCTCGCTCATCGCCCACCTTGCAGTGCACACACGATTATGCTGCACCGCTCCATCGTTTTGAATTTGATAAAGCGATGCGCGCGCCACGTAAAGGCTCCCACGCCGAGGGCGACACCGCGCCGGGTGCATGGCTGAGGCTGGACACGCGCGGGCTCCTGCCTCTTTAATCCCGCCGAATGACCCGAACCATCGGAGCGGAATGACATGAGCACGGGCGCAGCATCCCTGAATGCACACGAGGCCAAGATTTGCGACTGGCTGGCGCAGAGCCGCCAGGAGATGATCGACCTCCTCGAGGACGTCGTGAACATCGACAGCGGCAGCTACGACAAGGCCGGCGTCGACCGGGTGGGCGACCGCTTCATCCGCCATTGCACGGAACGCGGGCTTCTCACCCGTGTCGAGCCGCACGAGACCTATGGCAACGCCATCCATATCCGCCTCGACGAAACGCCGTCCAACGAGAAGCCGATCCTCCTGATGGGCCATCGCGACACCGTGTTTCCGAAGGGTGAGGCGGGCCGGCGCCGCTTCAAGATCGAGAACGGCCGTGCCTATGGTCCTGGCGTCGCCGACATGAAGGCGGGTCTCGTCATGAACCTGTTCGTTCTCGAGGCCTTCAAGCGCTTCGGCGGCGCGCCCGCTCCCCTCGCTGGGCTCATCACCTCCGACGAGGAGATCGCGTCACCCTCCTCCCGCCCTGTCATCGAGCGCGTCGCCCGCGAATCGCGCTGCGTTTTCAACTCCGAGCCGGGCCGCCCCACGGGCAACGTCGTAACCGGTCGCAAGGGCGGCGTCTTCATGAAGCTCGACATCGCAGGCAAGGCCGCCCACTCCGGCGGCAACTTCGAGAAGGGCATCTCGGCCATCGGGGAACTCGCCCACAAAATCGTCGCCCTGCACGCGCTGACCGACCTGCCGCGCGGCCTGACCGTCAACGTCGGCCTCGTGTCGGGGGGACAGTCCGTCAACACCACCGCGCCACATGCGGAAGGCCGCATCGATCTGCGCTATGTGAAGCCGGCCGATCGCAAGTACGCGCTAGATGCAATCCAGAAAATCGTCGACACGGCGACCGTGCCCGGCACCAGCGCGACGCTCGAGATCCTCGGCGAATTCCTTCCGTTGACCCAGTCGTCCGGCAGCGAGGAAATTTTTGCCGCCTACACGGGAGCGGCCGCAGACCTGGGCATGACCGTCAAAGGCGAGTTCACGGGGGGCTGTGCCGATTCCGGCTACACGGCCGGCGTCGGCTGCCCGACCATTTGCGCCGTCGGACCCGTCGGGGGCAACGCGCACACGGCCGAGGAGTACCTCGAAATCGACAGCATCGTACCCCGCGCCCAAGCGATGGCACTCGCCATCCTGCGACTGCCGGTCCAAGCGTAGATCGTTCCATAAGCAAACAAAAGAAAGCGAACCTTCGATGTCATCCCTGCAAGGCCGCGTCGCGGTCGTCACCGGTTCGGCCATGAACATCGGGCGCGCCACCGCGTTGATGCTGGCGCGCGAGGGCGCCTCGGTCATGGTGCATGCGAAGTCGAACGCCGACGGCGTGGCCGAGACACGCCGACTGCTCGATGCGGCAGGCGTCGCGAACGACGGCCATCTCGCGGACTGCTCGACCGAAGACGGCGCGCGCGGCCTGATCGAGGCGACGGTCGCCCGCTTCGGGCGCATCGACATCCTCGTCAACAACGCCGCCATCCGTCGCAACACGCCCATCACGGAACTCAGTTATGCGGAATGGCGCGAGGTTCTGGCCAACAGCCTCGACTGCGCCTTTCTCACGACACGCTATGCGGCGTCACACATGATCGCCAACAAATGGGGCCGCATCGTCAATCTCGGCGGCATCTCGATGTTCGTCGGCACGGCCGGCCGTGCCCACGTCTCCGCCGCCAAGTCCGGTATGATCGGCATGACACGCGCGCTGGCGACCGAGCTGGGGCCACATGGCATCACCGTCAACGTCGTCGCCCCGGGCGTCATCGATACCGTACGCGGGGGCGCGGCCGGCGCGCGGCCCGGCAATTCGGCCACCGACAAGATCCCGGTGCGGCGCGAGGGCAAACCGGACGAGATTGCCCACGTCATCACGATGCTGTGCCGTCCGGAGGGCGCCTATACGACTGGCCAGACCATCGAGGTCAACGGAGGCAGCCACTTCCTCTGACGCCCGGCCGAGCGAGCGACTGGGACCGGCAATCGGTCCCGGTCTGTCGTATCACACGCCGAGGTCGCGCTTGACCTCGAACACTTCCATGATGCGGGCGCCCTTGTGCGGACCGTCGCATACGAACTGCCACTTGCCCTCGCTGAAGGTGTCGCACAGCTTCACGCCCTTTATGAGCACCCAGTGGCCTTCCTTGCCCTTGTGGATGGCGAGGATGTAGTGCGCCCACGCGTTCCGCGGCTTTTGCATCCAGGTCCACAGCGACGGGCGCTTCTTGCGCTCCAGATGCATGAAGCTTTCTTTCAGCTCCATGCGATAGCCGAAGTCGGCGAGCGCGGCCGCGACTTCCGCAGTGTAGGTGCCACGGATAACCGGCTGTGCGCCGGACGGCAGGTCGCGATAGACCCTGATCCTTTCCTCGACGCTGCTGACGGGATATCCCGTGATCGCCGACAGAACGAACGGACCGCAGAACGCCACGCGGCCGGTGTCGTTGCGCACTTCGTGCAGCGACGACGTGAGGCGGGCACTGTCATCCTTGGCGAGCAAAGTCATTGCGGACCATCCCTCCACGAAACCAAAACAAAGACCGGTTAACCGAACCTTGCCTCCGGATTGGTTGACGAGCGGTTAACGCCGCGATCCCACGCAGTGAGCAGATGCGCAGCCCCCCGAACGGCTTTAAAGATGGGACGAGGAAATCCCGGCCAGCGCGACGCGCCACAACGGCGGCGTGTGAACCGAACCAAACGAGGATGGGGAAACGGGCATGGTGAAGAAGACGAAATCGGGCGGCGAAGATGGCGGCAGCGAAAAGCCCGCTGGTAAGAAGGCCCCTCCCAAGAGCGGCTTCCTGCGTGATCTCCAGAACTACGGCGATCCTGATTTCTCGATCTACATGCGCCGCGCTTTCGCTCTATCCATGGGCTACTCGCAGGACGAGTTGAAGAAGCCCGTCGTCGGCATCGCCAATACCTTTTCCAAGTTCAATCCCTGCCATCGCACGTTCCCCGATCTCGTCGAAGCCGTGAAGCGCGGCGTCTCGGCGGCAGGTGGCCTGCCCCTCGAGTTCCCGACCATCTCGGTGCACGAATCGACGCTGGCACCGAACTCGATGAAGTTCCGCAACCTCATGGCGATGGACACCGAGGAGATGATCCGCGCCCAACCCATGGACGCCGTCGTCATGCTCGGCGCCTGCGACAAAACCGTGCCAGCCCAGTTGATGGGCGCCGCAAGTGCCGGAAAGCCCGCCATCCAGCTCATCGGCGGCCCGCAGATGACCGGCCGCTACCGCGAGCATCGCGTCGGCGCGTGCACCGACTGCCGCCGGTTCTGGGTGGAGTATCGTGCGGGACGCATGGGCGAGACCGACATCCGCGAGGTCGAAGGCAAACTCGTCACGACGGCGGGATCCTGCGCCGTGATGGGCACGGCCTCGACCATGGCGGCCATCGCCGAAAGCCTTGGCATGACGTTGCCCGGGACCGCGGCCATTCCCGCCGTCCATGCGGACCGCATCCGCGCGGCAGAAGCCACGGGCGCTGCCGCCGTCCGCATGATCCGCGCCAACCTGACCCCCGACAAGATCATCACGCAGAAGTCCATCGAGAACGCCACGCGCGTGCTACTGGCGCTCGGGGGATCGACCAACGGCGTCGTGCATCTGGCCGCCATCGCCGGCCGCGTCGGTATCAAGCTCGATCTGCACCGCTTCAACGAACTCTCCGATACCACGCCCGTGCTCGCCGCCGTGAAGCCGGTCGGCAGCGAATTCTACATGGAGGATTTCTATGCGGCCGGCGGCATAGGCGCGATCCTGCGCGAACTGAAGCACCTCTTGCATCTCGACTGCATGACGATCACGGGCGAGACGCTCGGCGAGCGTCTGGCATCCGAGGAAAAGCACTGGGTCGACCGTCGCGTCATCCGTCCGTTCGACGATCCGTTCGAGCCCGAGGGCGGCCTCGTCGCGTTGTTCGGTTCATTGGCTCCCGATGGCGCCATCATCAAGCGCTCGGCCGCCACCAAATCGCTGTTCGAGAAGACGGGCCGCGCCGTGGTGTTTTCCGGTCTCGCCGACATGAACGATCGCGTCGACGATCCCGACCTCGACGTCACCGAGGACGATTTCCTCGTGCTCCAGAACGTGGGACCCGCTTCGCCCGCCGCCATGCCCGAAGCCGGCTTCCTGCCCATCCCCAAGAAACTGCTACAGAAGGGGATCAAGGACATGGTGCGCATGTCGGACGCACGCATGTCCGGCACCGCCTATGGCACCATCATCCTGCACATCGCGCCGGAGGCGCACGTGGGCGGACCGCTGGCATTCGTGAAGAGCGGGGACAGGATAAAGCTCTCCGTAAAGGAGCGGCGCCTCGAACTGCTCGTCGACGATGCGGAGATCGCGCGCCGCCGCAAGGAGTGGGAGAAGCGCACCGTGCCCATGCCCGACCGCGGCTATGACCGCTTGTTCCGCGAAAGTGTGCTGCAGGCGCCCGACGGCTGCGACTTCCGCTTCCTGCGCAAGGAGTGACGAAGACGCGATCCGGCGCACCCATGCCCTATGTCCCTCGCCATCGTCTGATCATCGCCGCCGTCGCCATCCTGGTGCTGGCGGCCTTGATCGGCTGGCAATGGTGGCGCGAGCGCCAGATGCGTGCCTGCGAGGAAGCCGGTGGCGCCTGGGTCGGCGCATCATCGCGTTGTGTGCAGCCCCCCGGACGGCCCATCCTGACCCGACCGCTGGAGCGCGCCTGAGACGGCCTGTCGCGGCCCACGCACGCCGGCATCTCAGCGAATGTTAACGCTCTGCGCGTACGAATGCGTAGTCATTCAGGTACCGCGAGTGCGCGTCATGGACGTCGTGTCAGCCATCACCGAACAGTTGACCCTCCTGGCCAACTACACGGCGGCCGTGACCACGAAGGTGTTCCTGCATCCGGCCGGCGCCTTCTCGTTCGCGTCGATCGGATCGGCCCTCCTGCTCGCCACGGCCGTCCTTTACGTGCGCCGCGCCAGACGGAAGCGCCCACTGCGCTTCAAAGTGCTCGCCCGCGCCCTCTTTCCCCGCCGCCTCTACGAGACTGCCTCGGCCCAGACGGATCTCGGGTTCCTCGTCTTCAACGTCTTCCTGTTCAGTCTCATGTTCGGCTGGGCGATCCTGAGCGCACAATTCGTGGCGCGCAATCTCCAGTTCGGTCTCGAAGCCGCATTCGGCGCCAGCGCGCCGACCGCCCTTCCCGAAGCCCTGGTCATGGCGTTGTTCACGCTGGTTCTGTTCGTCGCCTACGAGTTCTCGTACTGGCTCGACCACATGCTGGCGCACAAGATCCCGTTCCTCTGGGAATTCCACAAGGTGCACCATGCCGCAGAGTCGCTGTCACCCGCGACGAACGCCCGCGTGCATCCTGTCGATACCGTCGTCTTCTACAACATCAGCGCCCTTTGCATGGGCCTGGCGGGCGGCGCGTTCCAGTATGCATTCGGCATGCCCGTGAAGCCCTACACACTCTGGAACGTCAACGCGATCACGCTGCTCTTCGCCTTCACGATCAACCACCTGCACCACTCGCACGTATGGATCGCCTTCACGGGGCTCTGGGGCCGCATAATCCTGAGCCCCGCCCACCATCAGATCCACCACTCCAATAACGTCATCCACTTTGACAAGAACTTCGGCGGCTCGCTGGCCGTGTTCGATTGGATCTTCGGCACGTTGTGCATGCCGGGCAAGACGCGCGAGACGCTCGTCTTCGGCGTGGATGGCTATGGCGACGATCCGCATTCCCTGAAGGGCAGCATGCTCAGCCCCTTCGCGCATGCCGCAGCGCGCATTTGGCCCAAACGCGAGACCGATAGCGCCCCCGCGATCAGTCGCAACGTCGAGGTGTGAGCGACACAGCTGCTCAGAACCTGTCGGCCCGATAGGGGGCGGGATCCGTGTAAGGCACCTCGCCCGTCATCATCTGGGCCAACAACAGCCCGGTCGACGGCCCCAGCGTGAAGCCCAGATGCTGGTGTCCGAAGTTGAACCAAAGCCCGTTCCGTCCGGGCGCCTTGCCGATCACGGGCACCATGTCAGGCAGACAGGGACGCCGCCCGAGCCAAGCCTGCTCCTCCACACGGTCGGTGATCGGAAACATCTCCCGCGCCTTCGCTTCTGCGCGATCGAGTTGTACGGGCGTCGGCGGCGCATCACGTAAGGCGAACTCCGCCCCCGTGGTCAGGCGAATGCCTTTCGTCATCGGCGTTATGCAGAAGCCGTTCTCAGCCTCGATGACCGGGCGTGACAGGCTCGCATTGCCCGCAGTCCGGTAGTGCATGTGATAACCGCGCTTCCACCCGAGCGGGATTTTCAGACCCAAGGGACGCGTCACATCGCTCGACCAGGGGCCGAGCGCCACGACCACCTCGGGCGCCTCCAGCCAGCCCGTACGGGTCGCCACGCGCCAGCCCACGCCTCCCACCTCCAGCGATTTCGCCTCTCCCTCGACGAAGCGTCCACCGCGCGCCTCGAAGAGTTCGGCGTAGGCGACGCCCAGTGCACCTGGATCGCCGACAGAAACGGGATCGGTCAGCAGCACCCCACCGGCGAAGACGTTTTTCAGATGTGGCTCGAGTTCCGCCAAGCCCGCCGCATCGAGCACTTTCGAACCGATGCCATAGAGGCGGCGCTCCGCCTCGTCGTCCTTGGCTGCGGTATCGAGCGCCTCCGCCGTCCGGTAGACCCGCACATACCCCGTCCTCCGGATCATACCCGCCACGCCGGCCTCTGCCATCAGATCCTCATGATCGATGACGCAGCGCTCGATCAGAGGCAGCATGGCGCGAGCACTGCGCTCCTTGCCCTCGGGCGTCGAGGCCAGGAAGTAGCGCAGCATCCATGGCGCAAGCCGCGGAAGCGCGCTCAAGTGATAGTAGGCTTCCGACGACGTATTGCGCGCATACCGCAGGATGGTCGCCCACTCCCGCGGGAACATGTACGGCACGACGCCTTCGCGCTGGATGATCCCCGCGTTGCCGAAGGACGTCTCTTCGGCGGGGCCCCGCCGGTCGACGAGCGCGACGTCACGGCCCTTCCTCTGCAGTTGCAGGGCCGTCGAGACGCCGACCATGCCGGCTCCCAGAACGATGACATCGGCTTTCATGATCCCCCATCCCCGTGACGGCCTTTGGCCAGCACACCGGCACTCAATATAAGCGCCACGCCCCAGACTGCCAGCCAAACGTGCCCCGCGCACGAGCGACCTTTAGGCTCATCCCGCCCATCACCCGGGCAGGATGCCTGCCATCGTGCCGGTCCAACCCATCTTGCTCCGAATGCCGCGGGCGAAGCCTCAGCCAGACGCCGAGAAGAAATCCAGAAGCAGCCGCGATACGATTTCAGGCTGCTCTTCCGGTACGAAATGCCCGCACTCCGGCAGTACGACGCCCCTGACGTTCGTCGCGACCCGCTTCAAGCTTGCCTCGACATCCTGCCCGCGTCCCCGGCCGTGCGGATAGCTGACGCCACCGCCGATCGCCAGTACCGGCATGGGCAACCGGAAGCCCGTTGCCAGGAGGGCCGCGTTGTCTTTCGCATCGCGCGGCAGTTCTCGATAGAAATTGAAACCCGCACGCAAAGCACCTGGCTGGCTGTAGGTGCGCACGTATTCGTCGATGTCCGCATCGGGAATGGCGCCGGGCTTGTAGGCAAAAGTCTGATAGAACCACTGCAGATAGACGCGCTCGCGGCCCTGTATCAGCGCCTCCGGCAGGTCCGGCGTCATGTGGAATTGATGATGCCACCGCCGCCCGCCCTGGCTGAAATCACCGCCGTCGCCGGGGATCACCACGTCCATGATGCACAGCTTCTCGATGGCGTCGGGATGCTGGGAAGCAAGCGCGAAAGCCGTCGGCCCACCCCAATCGTGACCGACGAGCAAGAAGCGCTCGTAGCCCAGAACCTCGGTCACGAGGCGCCAGACGTCGTTCGAAACTGTGCGCTTGTCGTAGCCGCCGAGGGGCCGCGAGCTGTCGCCAAACCCTCGCAAATCCGGCGCGATCACGGTGTATCGCTCCGCCAGCGCCGGGATGACGTGCCGCCACTCGTACCAGGTCTGCGGCCAGCCATGCAGCAGCACGACAGCGGGAACCTTCGGCCGGCTGGGCTGCGGCGGCGGCCCTGCCATCACATAGTGCAGCATGACCTCGCCGACCTCGGCGTAGTGATGCGTAAGTTCCATCGTGGCGCGCATGGTCGTCTCTCGACTCTCAGATTTCCTCGAAGCTGCCGCCACGCCCCTTGCCGGAAGCGAAACGCTCGGCGCCGGCCTGGCCCTCGGCCTTCACGGCCTCGACGCCCGCGGCGAATTCCGCGCGCATGGCGTGATCGAACGGGAGTTCCCACTGCCGGTAGACGGACGCGCGGTCGAGCCGCATACACATCTCCGGAAACCGGGCGATCTCTTCTGCAAGCGCTTCCGCCGCCGCGCGCGCCTCACCCTTCGGAACGATACGGTTGGCCAGACCGAACGATAGCGCCTCGGCGGCGCCGACGGGCCGTCCCGTCAGGATCATGTCGAGCGCACGGCTCTGCCCGATCAGCCGCGGCAAACGCACGGTGCCACCGTCGATCAGCGGTACGCCCCACCGGCGGCAGTACACGCCGAAGGTCGCATCCTCCTCGACAATGCGCATATCGCACCAGATGGCGAGTTCCAGCCCACCGGCTACGGCGTAGCCCGACACCGCCGCAATGACGGGTTTGGTCAGCTTCAACCGTGACGGCCCCATCGGTCCGTCCCCTTCGAGCCTGTAGCGCTTGATCCGCTCGCCGGAGGCAACCGATTTGAGATCGGCCCCGGCGCAGAAGCTGCCGCCCGCCCCCCACAGCACCGCGACCTTGGCCGTCTCGTCACTTTCGAAGATGCGGAAAGCCTCGGCGAGCGCCTCTGCCGTCTCATTGTCCACGGCATTGCGAACCTCGGGCCGGTTGAGGATCACCGTGACGACGGGACCCCGCCGGTCGATCAGAACCTTGCCATGCAGTGCGATGCTCATAGCGTCGGCCTTTCCTCTGCGATACGGACCCTCCACAGACACCGGCTGCTTCCCTCGGGCGCGAGAGCCCCCGCCGTAGCGAGGGAGCAATTGTCCCACAGCACCACGTCACCCGGCTTGAAGCGCGTGCGCGTCACGTACTGCTCTTGTGTGGCGTGCTGCGCCAGATCGTCGAGCAGCGCGCGCCCCTCGTTGTCGCCCATCCCCTCTATCGCATAGGAGGTTCCGGTCACGCCGTAGAGCGACGGCTTGCGCGTATGCGGATGCGTGCGCACGATCGGATGTCGCGCAACGGCCTCGCCGTCGCCCCCGGATGCGCCGAGCGCATTGCGATCTCCCTCGCGATGCAGCGCCACGAGCCCGTCGAGCCGCGTCCGCCTGTCCTCCGCCAGATCCCGATAGGCACGCCGTTGATCCGCGAACATCATCTCGGGATCCGCCACGCCGCCGCTCTGCGTCGAGAAGATCGTGCAGCGGGCCGGCACTTTCGCGAGAATGCCGTCGGTACGGAAATAGGCGCACGTATCGCGATCCCCCTCCGGCTGACCGCTCTCCGCGTTCCGGCCGGACAAGATCTGCAGGTCGGGCTCCATCCCGTGACGATGCCCTGCGTGCGCGTCACTCATGGGTTCGCCGAAGCGGCGGGCGAGACCCATCAGGCTGCGCGGCCCGATCGTCTGACGCGACAGGATGACGAGCAGATGCTCGTGCAGGGCATTCTCGATGGTGAAGAAGTGATCCTCGTCGAGAAAGCGCAGATCGAGGTTCTCGATTTCGCACCCCAGCGCGCCCGGCAGGCGCCTCACCGCAAGCTTTGCCATCCGCTAAAATCCCTCTGCCGCTTCGCGTCGAGACGTTGTGCCCCGCCGCGCGGCGACATGCAATCGGATGAGGCATGCCGCGCCGCGCGGGATCAGAGCCAGTCGATGCTGCCGGCCCGCACGACCATGATCTTGTCCTGCGGCACCTCGAGGCGGGCGAGCTCCTCGGCATCCATCCTGATCACGAGACCGCGCAGCGCGCGGCTCACAGCGCCGTGCGAAGCGACGACGACGTCCTCCGTCACGGACGAGAGCCAGCCGCCGATCCGCTCCGAGAGCATCGCGTAGCTCTCGCCACCCCGCGGCTGCCAGTTCCACTTGTCCCGTTCACGGGCTGCGAATCCCTCCGGATCGACATGGGGCAGCTCGCTCCACAACTTGCCTTCCCAATGGCCGTAGTGCTGTTCCTTCAAGCGGTCGTCGCGGCGAAAGTCGTCGGGAGCCAGCCCCATGTTCGCACGCACGATCCGCATGGTCTCGCTCGTGCGCGACAACGGGCTCGCCACATAATCGATCGTGTGGATGCGCGCGCCCAGATGCGCGCCCAGGACGGTGCCGTTGCGTGCGGCCTGCTCGCGCCCCGTATCGTTGAGCGGGATGTCGGATTGTCCTTGATAGCGCTGTACGGCGTTCCAGTCGGTTTGGCCGTGACGGATGTAATAGATGGTAACGCCGTGCTTGAGCATCAGGGCCTCAGACTTTCAGGACGAGCTTGCCGTTGTTGCCGCCCGTATAGAGCAGGTTGAGCGTTTCCACGAAGCGCGACAGGCCGCCCTCGCGCACGTCTTCGCGGATCTTCAGCTGGCCGGCCTTGTGCCACGCACCGAGCTGCGCGATCGCCTCGGGAATGCGGTCGGCCCAGTCGAATACGATGAGGCCCTGCATGCGCAGGCGGTGCGTCAACACCGGGCGCAACGTCTTCGGGCCGGGCGGCGCGGACGTCGCCGTGTAGGCCGAAATCATGCCACACACGGGGATGCGGCCGAACACGTTCATGAGCGGCAGAACGGCATCGAGGACCTCGCCTCCGACGTTCTCGAAATAGACGTCGATGCCTTTGGGGCAGGCTGCAGCCAAGTTCTCGGACAGGCCGGGCGCCTTGTAGTCGATGCACGCATCGAGCCCGAGCGTCTCCGTCACGTAGCGACATTTCTCCGGGCCGCCTGCGATGCCGACCGCGCGGCACCCCTTGATCTTCGCGATCTGGCCGACGAGCGAACCGACCGCCCCGGACGCGGCGGAGACCACCACCGTCTCGCCGGCCTTCGGTTGGCCGACCTCAAGGAGGCCGAAGTAGGCTGTCCAGCCGGGCATCCCCAGTCCGCCGACCCACCGTTCCAGCGGCGCTTGTGAGGGGTCGACCTTATTGACGCGGCGGCCGTTGCTGATCGCGTACGTCTGCACGCCGAGCAGGCCCTGCACCGCCTCGCCCACCTTGAAGTCAGGATGGTTCGAGGCATCGACCACGCCGACCGCGTAGGCGCGCATCACCTCGCCGATCCCGACCGGCGGCACATAGGAGCGCGCATCGGAGACCCACCCGCGCATCGCCGGATCGCATGAGATATAGGCGACCTTGACGCGGAACTCGCCCTCTTTCGGCTCCGGCATCGGGCTGTCGACGAGTGCGAAATCGTCCGGCGCCAGCATGCCGGGCTTCGGACGCCGGGCGAGTGTCACTTGCAGGTTTTTCATCATGGCTGTCCCTCGCGAGTACGACGGCTGGGCGGTTTACCGTGCGCCCTAACTATCGCGTCGCGCTGCTGCGCGCCAGCATCGCGCGTCGCATGTCACGGGGGAGGCGGCCGATCTCAGCCCTGATCGCGCGCCGACGGACACAGGGAGAAGGCCTTCTCGAGCGCGGCATCGCGCGAGGGGAACTGGCCGATGGGCTCGCCCCCGCGCGCATGGCTGCGGATGAAGCTCTCGGCCAGCCTGTCCTCCTGCCCGTCGAGAACTTGCAGCGCGGTCAGCCGCACGACGCCGTCGTCGACGGCTCGGATCAGCACGTTCTTTCTTCCGCCATAGCTCGCGGTGAAGACGGCACACGCCGAGGCATGCCGCTCCAGCGGTCGGGACGGCGGCGTGGCTGCGGCCAGCGCACGTGGCGCCTCCCGCGCTCCCGTCTCGAGGCTCTCCGCAAGTGCGGCACTGCGATCGATCTCGATCCTCTGCCGTCCGCGCGGCGCCCGCCGCCCGCCGCGGTCGTCCTGCGCCTCCGCAACGACCTCACGACGCTGCTGCGGCGCCTCTTCGATGTCCGGCTCCGCGTCCCGTCCTCGGCAATAGGCCGCATGGTAGCGGTCCGCGATGAACTGGATGGAACGTCCATAGCGCCGGTCGACGGCCCAGCGCCCCGAAAGATCCTGGAACGTCGGCGCGCGGCGCAAGGATCGCGACTTGGCGAGGATCTCGTCCTGCTTGTCGCGCGTGCGTTGCGCGACGGGCCGGGGCACCTCTTCGCCGGAATAGGCCACGAGATGCTGGATCTGGCCCAGAACACCCGTGGAAACGTCGGGAAAACTGTCACCCGGCACGCCGCCGCCCGTGGTGCCGATCCCCGCGAAATTGTTCTGCCTCGGGCTGACATCGCCCTTGCCGGCATTGTTCACGAACTTGAGGTAGTTCGTCTCGATGATCATCTGGAAGAAAGCGTAGTCCCAGCGCACTTTCCAACGCTCGCCGTGCTCCTTGTAGTGGGCGGCGATGTTGTTGAACTTCGGCAGCAGCCGCCGGTTCCCCGAGCGCAGGAAGCGCATGAGGCGTTCAGGCGTCACGCATGCCGGCACCTTGTTGCGCGCGTGCATGCGAATTTCGGGCGCAGCCGCGAAACTCGGCGTGGTTCCACCAACCGTGACGACGGCCACCAGGAGGCAGGTGACAAGCCAACCGCCCGTACCAGAAATCCCCCGCCCTTGGGCCAATCTGCTCGTCTTCGCAAACACCATTCCACCATACCGCCGCTGCGTGAGAGGAGCGTGCACGCGCAACGGCGCCGGACCGACCCGGCGCCCGCGCACTCCAGATCTCAGCCCTCCGGGCAGATCTCGAACGCCTTGTCGATGGCCTGCGTCTGACTCGGGAACTCGGCCGCAATCACCCCACCCTTGGCATACGCGGCGATATACGCCTCCGCCTCGCGCTTCTCCGCGCCTTCGTTGACGTCGAGTACCGTGTAGTTGGTGGCGCCATCGCCGTGCGAGCGAATGATCACGGCCTTCTGACCGCCATAGCTCGCTGTCCAGACGCGGCATTTCGAACCCGGGCCGTGCGGCTTGAGCGCCTTGGCGGCCATGTTGCCGGCCGAAGCCGTCAGTGTCGCCTTCGGCGTGGCGGAGCGCGCCTGCCAATCGCCGCCGGCCGGCTTGACGGTCGCGGAGGGGGCGATCACGCCCACGTCCTCACCCTTCGCCCTTTCATCGTCCGCAGGCTTGCGTTCGGGGTTCATGACATTGGGGCTGAACGCATTGAGCACGGTGAACTGCAAGCGCGAGGGACCGCTGCCCTCGGACCTGGACTCGGCCGGCTTCTCCGTGAAGGGACCGCCCAGCCCCACGCGCCTGTTATCCTCCGCCGCCTTGCCGTCCTCGATCGCCTTACGGGCGAGTTCGACACCGCGCGCTCGGGGTTCGTGCTTCTGAGGTCTGAGGGAGGCGACTTGGCGTTTGCCTTCGACACCGCGCGCCTCGGCGACTTGTTCGGGCGCGGGATCCTCGATGTTGCAATAGTCGGAGTAGAATATGTCCGCGTGAGTCCGGATCGCCTCGGCATAACGCGCGCTCGTCGCCCACTTCATGGACAGATGCTTGAAGGTGACAGGTCCCTTGATCCGCGCGTGAAAGGACTTGAGGACGCCCCACTCCATGATCTTGCGCGTACGTTCGGCGACGGGTTCGGCGACTTCGTCGCCCGCGTAGTGGAGCAGATGCTGGAGGTGGGCGCGCACGCCCGTCTCCACATCCTTGAAGCTCTCCCCCGGCTCCCCGCGGCCGGTGGCGCCCAGCCCCGCGAAATTGTTCTGCCGCGGGCTGACATCCCCGCGCCGCCCGCCGGCGGCACGAAAGGTCAGGTAGTTCGTCTCGATCGCCATCTGCGCGAAAGCGTAGTCCCAACGCACCCCGAGTTGCTCGCCCTGTCGCATGTAGGCGACCGCGATCTTCTCGAAGCGATCATCGAGGTCTTTGTTGCGCGCCTTGAGGAACGCCATCATGCGGCCGGGCGTTGCACAGGCCGGCACGGGGTTCGCGGCATCGATCTTTATGGGTGGCAGATCGCGAGCCCAAGCCGGCGTGGCGAGGACAGTGGCAGCTGCGGATGCGATGGCAAGACGCAATACGAGGACATGCTTCATGGTACACCCAACTTGGCTGCGCCGGAGGCGCGACGAGATACGAGCCTGAGTTGTCATGCTGATTGGTAAACGTTAATCGTTAATGGTCGGTTACTTGCCGGCCGACGCCCCCCGTCGATCGTTGCGATCATGGGTCGCTCAGGACCTGGGCGCGAGTTGGGGCAGAGCGCGGTAAAATTGTGGCAACGTGTCCGGACAGCAAAAAATCCGCGGCCACCCTCAATGACTTGGCGTGGCAACCGTGATCAGGCGGGCAGCCGCCCGCGCTCGACGACGATCCCCACCGATCGGCACCCCGGCAGAATGTCCGGCTTTTCTATGGTGATACGCGCGAGCAAGACGCGCACGTCGGCGAGGCAGCTCTCCGCGATACGCTCGGCCAAAGTCTCGATCAGGTTGTAGTGCTGACGGTCGACCAGACGCCTGACCTCAGCCACCACCTGCCCGTAGTCGACGACACCCTCGAGCCGGTCGGACACGCCGTCGTAATCGTCGATCACGTCGAGTTCCACCGAAACGACGATGCGTTGCTGGTAACGCCGCTCCACCTCGAAGACGCCGACACTCGCCATCAACTCCAGGCCGCGTGCGAACACCCGCCGCAAGCGCCGCTGTAGTTTGGGAGCGCCACTCTGCACGCCCATGGGCGCATCGCTCGCGGGATCGTCTCCGCTGTCGACCACGTGATCTGCCTCGTTTCTACTCGCCGACGATATCGGGCGTCCGCCACGCCAGATGCTGGCCACCGTCGAGCGCGATCATCTGTCCGGTCATCGCAGGCGCGTCAATGAGGAAGCGCACCGCGCGGGCGATCTCGTCGCCGGAGGTACCATGACCAAGGAGCGTCGCGGCCTGCTCTTGCGCGAACTCGGACTCGGTCTGGTGGACGCTGCGCAGAACCGGACCGGGTCCGATGGCGTTGACGCGAATGCGCGGCGCCAGCGCCTGCGCCATGGTGCGCGTCGCCGCCCACAGTGCTGCCTTCGCGACCGAATACGAGAAGAACTGCGGATTAGGCCGCCAGACGCGCTGATCGATGACGTTGACGACGAGACCGTTCACCCCCGCAGGAAGTTGCGCGGCGAAGGCCTGCGCGAGCAAGACCGGCGCCCTGAGGTTTACGGCATGCTGGCGATCCCATTGCGCAGGGTCCAGCGTCCCGATGCGGTCGTCGAGAAACAACGCGGCATTGTTGACGAGGCACGTCAATGCCCCGAGTTGCTCTGCACAGGCATCTACCAGCGCTGCCACCGCCTCGGCATCGGCAAGGTCGGCCTTCAATGCCATCGCTCGCCCGCCGTGCCGGGCGATCTCGGCAACCACGTGCTCGGCATCGCGCGCCGAGCCTGCGTAGTGCACACCGACCGTCCAGCCGTGCCGGGCCAGATCCAGCGCGATAGACCGCCCGATGCGTCGTGCGGCTCCCGTCACCAGGACGACGCCTGGCGTCACGCTTCCGTTGTGATCGTCCTTCTGCATTCTCTCTCCCTGACCGTGGCCCAGAGACAGACCCTTCCCGCGCACGCATGTCAATCACCGCCCGATGCGACGCCCCTAAAAAGCGCGCTTGTGCGGAGCGGGCCAGTCGGGCTTCTATGCGCGCCAGCTTTGTGACCCCGCGAGCCACCGCCCACACCAGGAGGCATCCCTTGTCCACCGCCGCCACCAAGAATCGCCTGATCGACCTCTACAGTGACACTCAGACACGCCCGATGCCGGGCATGCGCAAGGCCATGGCCGAGGCGGAGGTGGGCGACGAGCAGCGTGGCGAGGATCCCACCACCAACCGCCTGCAGGAGCGCGTCGCCGAGATGCTCGGCAAGGAAGCCGCAATCTTCCTGCCGTCGGGGACGATGTGCAATCAGATCGCCATGCTTGTGCATTGCCGGCCGGGCGACGAGATCATCGGCTCGGCGGAAACCCACGTGTTCACGTCGGAAGGTGGCGGCGCCTCGGTTCTCTCGGGCGCGCAGACGCTCTGGATCCCGAGCGACAAGGGCATCTTCACCAGCAAGGAACTCGATGCCGCGATCCGCACGGGCGACGGCCGCCACAACCCACTGTCGAAGGTCGTGGTCATCGAGCAGACGGTGAACCGCGGCGGCGGCGCCGTCTGGACCACCGCCCAGATCGAGGACGTCGCCAAGGCCGCGCGCCGCCACGGGCTGATCGTCCACATGGACGGCGCGCGCATCCTGAATGCCGTCGTCGCAGCCGGCGTTCCCGCAACCGAGATGACCCGCCACGTCGACACCGTCTGGCTCGATCTGTCGAAAGGCCTCGGCTGCCCGGTCGGCGGTGTGCTGGCTGGCTCGAAGGCGTTCATCAACGAGGCTTGGCGCTGGAAGCATCGCCTCGGGGGCGCCATGCGCCAATCCGGCATCGTCGCTGCGGCCGGCGTCTGGGCTCTCGAAAACAACATCGCGCGCCTTGCCGACGACCACGACAACGCCCGGCGGTTGGGTGAGCATGTCGCCGCCATCGACGGTCTCAGCGTCTATGCGAAGATCGAGACCAACATCCTGTTCTTCGACACGACCGGTGCCGGCCTTGCCGCCAAGGCCGTTTACGACGAGATGTTGGCACGCGGCGTCCGTATGGGACTGACGTATGGCAGCATGATCCGCGCGGTCACGCATCACGACGTCAGCCGTGAAGACATCGACACGGCGGGCCGCGTGCTGCGAGAAGCGGTGGCTGCCCTGCGCGCCAAGTCGTAAGGGACGACCGGCCTTGTGCCGGCGCGGCTCCCTCGCCCCGTTGCGCGCAACGGCAGACGCAGCCCGGGCTTCAGGCACAGCGCCGGCGAGCGCCTGAAGTCGCGTTAGCCAAGCCCTCGGCCGTCGCTTGTCTGCAAACAGGCCGGTCACTAGCTTCATGTGAAGTTTTTTCGAACGGATTTCACAAGAAGAGCGGACTCAGACGTGACGATGACTGAGACAGGCGCGAGCCGGCGGGTCGTGGTTACAGGAATGGGTGCAGTCGCTCCCGGCGGTCAGTCTGCGGTCGCGCTTTGGGACGCCGTCAGGAACGGCAGGAGCGCGATATCCCAACTGTCGGACGTCGGTCCGCAGGATTTGCCGGGCGTGCTCCCGCCACAACTCGGCGCCGAGATCCAGGATTTCGATCACAAGGCACGCCTGAAACACCTCGAGCGTGACAAGATCCTCCCTTACGCGGAACGCTACTCCTGGCTTGCGGCCGCGGCCGCCGAGGAAGCCGCGCGCCAGTCGGGCCTCATCTTCCCCACGACGTCCCCCGAGCGCGTGGCCGCCGTCGTCGGCTCGGCCTTCGGCGGCCAGACGACCGTCCAGACGGCGAGTAGGGATCACTTCATCACGCGCATGAAGGCGACGCATCCGCTGATCCTCATTCGCCTCATCCCATCGTCTGCGGCCGCGCACGTGGGCATCGAATACGGCGCGAAAGGCCCCGTTCTCGCGACCACCAGTGCCTGCGCGTCGGCCGATCATGCGATCGGACTGGGCCGCGACTACATCCGACACGGGCTGGCGGACGTCGCGCTCGTCGGTGGTACGGACAGCGCTTTCACACTCGCCATCATGATGGCCATGCACGGTGCGAACCTGCTGTCGCCCGATGGCTGCCGTCCGTTCGCGGCGGACCGTAACGGCACCGTACTGGGCGAAGGCGCCGGCATTCTCGTTCTTGAGAGCCTCGAACACGCCCGCGCCCGCGGCGCGAACGTCCTCGCCGAGATCGCCGGCTTCGGCATGACCGCCTCTGCGACCGACATGGTAACACCCGATCCCGAGGCAGCAGCCGAAGCCATGCGACGAGCGCTCGGCGATGCATGCCTCGTCCCCAGTCGGATCGATCACATGAACGCGTGGGGCTTCGGCACCGTGGTCGGCGACCGGATGGAGACGGCGGCCATCAAGGCCGCGTTCGGTGCCCACGCGCGACAGATCGGAATATCCGCGACCAAGCCCGTGCACGGCTATGCCATGGGGGCGACGGGCGCGATCGAGACCATCCTGACGATCAAGGCGATGCAGGACGGCTTCATGCCGCCCACGGTCGGGTTGGAACGGGCCGATCCCGAATGCGATCTCGACGTCGTGGGCCACTCGGGGCGCGCACGCGCCATCGGCTACGCCATGACGACGACGCTGGCACTCGGAGGCTTCAACACCGCGATCGTGATCGGCCCGCCGCCCGCGT